>Ga0209138_1002307_pt1 | contig 14864 bp, 10 predicted proteins | sample SaaInl3SG_22_DNA_FD_184645 | JGI IMG/M metagenome (GOLD analysis project Ga0209138, IMG submission 184645) | Marine microbial communities from expanding oxygen minimum zones in the Saanich Inlet - ESP_153SG_22_DNA (SPAdes) (version 2) | ecosystem: Environmental > Aquatic > Marine > Intertidal...
GCGCGGCCTTGCCATAGCTTTGCGCCTGTTGCGGGGTGATGCCAAGCGCGGCAACGCAACGTTCACCAAGAAGGCCGCCAAGTTCTTCGCCAATTGCCATAAGGGTTTCGAGATCATCTTGATAGGTGCCAGCAAAAGGATTTTCGATCACCGCAACGGCGGCGGCGCGGCGCGTTGGCGGCGAAATGATCTGACCTGCCTCTTCATGCGTGTCTTCAACAATTGTCACGATTTTCCGAATTTTTGCCAATCCCATGATCTTTTCCCTATGCCTTTGCTGCCGGATGCCGCTGATTGTAAATGATGATTTCACGATCTTTGATCAAAAAATATATTTTGTTTGCTGTCAAACGATATATCCGTTGCGATAATCTGGTTGATGGCGCTGGACGATGATGGCTAGCAATTGAAATAATGACATTATTTTGAAATCTGGCCTTTTTGTCTTGGCAATGTTACACCTAAAGACACTGCTTGAATTTGCATTTCATTTTGACGTAATTCGGATTTGCCTTTGCTATGAATGTTTTTGATCCCAGCCATTCTGCCGTTCATAAAACGGCCAATGACTATCAGCTTGAAGATCAGGTCGGCTATAAGCTGCGGCTTGCTAGCCAGCGTCATCTTGAGATTTTCTCGCGGCATCTTCCCGACATGACGCCAACGCAATTTTCCATTCTGGTGCGGCTTCGTGATGTTGGGGAGGTGTCACAAAACCAGCTTGGCCGTCTTGTTGCCATGGATGCAGCGACGACAAAGGGCGTGATTTCGCGCCTGATTGATCGGGGTCTGGTGCAATCGCGTCAAGATGGTTCTGATCTGCGGCGGTTGCAAATCTCGCTTACCCTTGAAGGCCAAACAAAAGTTCAAGCGGCAATTGATCAGGCGCGGATTATCACCACGGAAACAACCGAAAATTTGACCAAGCGTGAGGTGGCGCGGCTGCTTACCTTGCTTGATAAATTATAGGCCGAAGGGTGGTTGTAATATCTATCTTGACCGGTGCCCAATGATTGCTGACTAATAGATAATGATTTCATGCTGCCGGCGCTGGCAAATAATCGCAAAAAAGATAAGAGGGATAATATCATGGCGTCAGAAAAACTTGTGATTACCAATATCGGCCAGATTCTGTCGGGCAAGCTGGAAGCGCCCATCCTTGATGGTGATTGCGTTGTCGCGGTCGATGGCAGGATTACCGATATTGGCTATGCCAAGGATATGGATCTGGATAATGCGACGGTAAAGGTTCATGCGCATGGGGTGACATTGACCCCCGGTTTGATCGACAGCCATGTTCATCCGGTGATTGGCGATTATACGCCGCGCCAGCAACAGCTAAACTGGATTGATTCCTGTCTTCATGGCGGGGTGACAACGATGATTTCGGCAGGTGAGGTTCATGCCCCCGGACGGCCAAAAGATATTGTTGGATTAAAGGCGATGGCGATTGCCTCGCAACGTTGGTATGAAAACTTCCGGCCATCAGGCGTGAAAATGCTGGCAGGTGCGCCGGTCATTGAAGATGGCATGGTCGAATCTGATTTCAAAGAGCTTGCCGATGCTGGCGTCAAGCTGCTTGGCGAGGTTGGTCTTGGCTCGGTCAAGGCTGGCGAAACCGCCGCACAGATGGTCAAGTGGGCGCGCAAATATGGCATTCAATCAACAATCCATACTGGCGGGCCGTCAATTCCGGGGTCAGGGCTGATTGACAAGGATGTGGTTCTCGAAGCCGATGCCGATATTATTGGTCATATCAATGGCGGCCATACCGCGCTTCCCGATGACCAGATTACCTGCCTTTGCGAAAGCTGTAATCGCGGTATTGAGATTGTGCATAATGGCAATGAACGTGCGGGTTTGCTGGCGATGCGAACCGCCTTTGAGATCAAACAGGCCGAACGCGTGATCCTTGGCACTGACTCACCCGCCGGATCAGGGGTGCAGCCGCTTGGTATTTTGCGGATGATTGCCATGCTGTCCAGCCTTGGTGATATCCCGCCGGAAATTGCCTTTTGTTTTGCCACGGGCAATACAGCGCGTATGCGTGATCTTGATTGCGGCATCATTGAAATTGGCCGCAGTGCCGATTTTGTGCTGATGGATACTGCCCAGCATGCGCCCGGGCGCAATATGCTGGAAAGCATTCATCAAGGCAATTTGCCCGGTGTTGGCATGACAATTATTGACGGGATTGTACGCACCAACCGTAGCCGTAATACACCGCCAGCGGCGCATTTGCCCGAAATTATTGAATAAGCCATTTTTGAATAGGCCATTGTTAGATCGGCAATTGCCAAATGGTCATCTATCAACCCGAAACTGGCGAAACATCCATCATTTTGCTTTGACGTGATTGCCTATGCGACATTAGTTCGCAAAGCATCGGCGCTGCTGGTTGTTTACAAGATGTATTATTGTTAGTATACAAATGAATTAACACAGGTAATATGATTTCAATTAAGGCCCATCATTTGAGGCCTCGTCACTGCCAAACAGGATACATTATGCGCAAATATATCACTATCGACCTTGGCAGCAAAACAACCGCCAGCCGTGATTTGTCCGGTCGCGAAATTGCCGAATCTGGACGTTATCTGATTGCGCGGATGCTGCTTGACCAGAACATTGCCACAATCGACCCGATGTCGCCGGAAAATCCGCTGATTTTTTCGGCTGGGCCTTTTGCGGGAACGAATTTTTCCAATGCAAACCGGCTAAGCGTTGGCTGTAAAAGCCCGCTGACGGGCGGCATTAAAGAGGCGAATAGCGGCGGCACATTTGGTTTTGCCATGGGTCAATTGCTGATTTCGGGCATTACCCTTCAAGGTGCGAGTGATGATTGGGTGATTATTCGCATTACCAAAGATGGCGAGATTAGCTTTGATGATGCGGCGCCATATCTTGGGCTTGGCAATTTCGATTGTGCCAAAAAACTGCATGAAACCTATGGCCAGAAAACCTCGCTGGCAATTTGTGGGCCGGTTGGTGAATATCTTGGCCTGATGGCTGGCGTGGCCTTTTCGGATACGGATAACCGGCCGTCACGTTTGGCGGCACGCGGCGGTGTTGGCGCGGTCATGGGTGCCAAAAAGGTCAAGGCGATGGTTATCGACAAGGATCGGATGCCGCCGGTAAATGATCGCAAGAAATTGATGGGTGCGATCAAGGACTATGGCAAAAAGCTTGACGAATCGGTTGCGGTGCAAAGTCTGAAAACCACTGGAACCGCAATGGTGGCTGATCTTACCAACCATCTTGGCGCTTTGCCGGTTCGTAATTTTTCATCCGGCCAATTGACCAGTGCCGACGAGGGACCGCTTCGCATGGGCGGCGATTTCATCCGCGAATTAAATGGCGGGCGCGGCGGTGATACATCCCATGCCTGCATGCCCGGCTGTTTGATCAAATGCAGCAATGTCTATGTTGATGATACAGGGCGCGAACTGGTTTCACCGCTGGAATATGAAACCATTGGTTTGCTTGGCACAAATTGCGGACTTGATGATCCCGATGATGTGGCAAGATTGAATGAAACGGCAAATGATCTTGGCGTTGATAGTATCGAGCTTGGTGCCACCATTGGTGTTTTGATGGAGGCTGGCATTGGCGCATTTGGTGATGTTGGCTTTATGCAATCTTGTCTTGAAGATATCCGCCTTGGCAATGAACGTGGCCGTCTTTATGCGTCGGGAACGGCGCGGGTTGGAAAGGCGTTTGACGTTGCGCGGGTGCCGGTGATCAAACAGCAGGCCATCAGTGCCTATGATCCGCGGATTATCGAAGTGACTGGCATTTCGATGATGCTAACAGCACAAGGTGCTGATCATACGGTTGGCAATGCGCCATCCTTTAAATGTGATGACAAAACCATTGATGAATTGGTTGCCGAAAGCCTGCGTATGCAAATCAACAGTGCGGTTGCCGATTCCTTTGGGCTATGCGTATTTGGTCGGTCGGTGACAGATGATAATCTCAAACTGATTGCCGATGCGATCAATGATTCCTTTGACGCCGATGTGACGCCTGAATTTATCACCGGTATCGGTTTTGAAACATTGCGGTTAGAAGCCGCCTTTAACAAGGCCGCAGGTTTTGATCAGGAAGATGATGAATTGCCGTCATTCTTCTGTGATGAGCCATTGCCGCCAACAGGTAAGATGGCACGCCTTTATAGCCGTGAAGTGAATGCCGCAATGCAAAATCTTATGGAAGCGCAAAGCCGTTAACGATAAGATTTTGGGTGAGGTCTAGAATGCAAAGCAAGGCTGCGGCGCGGAGAGTTTTATGCAAGGTGAAGTAAGCGCAGGTGTCGCCGATTATGTGCGGGTTGATAGTCTAGAGGCAGCCATTGCCACGCTTGCCAAAGGGCCAAGAACCATTCTTGCCGGCGGCACGGATGTGTTTCCCCGATTGCAGGATCGGCCATTGAGCGGCGCAATTTTGGATATTTCGGGAATTGCCGCGCTTGGCACGGTCGCATTTGATGGTGACTATTGGCGGATTGGCGCGGCTGCCAGCTGGCGAACGCTGATTGATGCTGATGTTCCGCCTGCCTTTGACGGGTTAAAGGCTGCCGCGCGTGAAGTGGGGTCAGTGCAAATTCAAAACCGCGCCACCATTGTTGGCAATCTATGCAACGCCTCGCCTGCCGCAGATGGCGTGCCACCCTTATTGACGCTTGATGCCGAGGTTGAAATTGCCGGTGCGGCTGGATTGCGTTATTTGCCGTTATCGACGTTTATTCTTGGCAATCGGAAAACCGCGCTTAGTGATGGTGAGATGGTAAGCGCATTGCGGATTCCGGCAGCGTCAACAACTGGACAATCGGGCTTTTTAAAGCTTGGCGCGCGATCATATCTGGTGATTTCGATCAGCATGGCAGCATTACGGCTAGTGGTTGATGATGCTGGCATCATTCGTGATGTGGCTGTGTCGATTGGCGCGTGTAGCGAAGTTGCAAAACGTATGGATCAGCTTGAGGACGCATTGCGCGATACGGCATTGGCAACCGCCAGCGCGCGGGTTACGCCTGATCTTTTCACCGGTCTTTCACCAATTGATGATGTGCGGGCAACGGCCGCCTATCGGCTGCAGGCATCATGCGAGATTACGCGCCGCCTGCTTTGCGAACAGCAATCGAATTTTGCCAAAGGGGTGGCGGCATGACCTGTTTTACCTTGAATGGCAAGCCGGTTAAAAGCCAGCTTCCGGCCAGCACCCGCCTGAGTGATGTTTTGCGTACTGAAATGGATTTGCCGGGTACCAAGATTGGCTGTAACGCCGGTGATTGCGGTGCTTGTAGCGTGCTTCTTGATGGCGCCCCGATTTGCAGTTGCCTGACAGCAATTGCGCAGGTTGAAGGTGCCGCAGTGACCAGCGTTGAAGGGCTGCATGCTGATGGCACAATTGCCAAACTTCAAGATAGTTTTCTGGCGCATGGGGCTGCACAATGCGGTATTTGCACCCCAGGCATGATGGTGGCCGCATCGGCGTTATTGGCTGAAAATCCCACACCGAACCGGCATGATGTCGAAGATGCGCTTGGTGGGGTTTTGTGCCGTTGTACCGGCTATAGCAAAATCATTGATGCGGTTCTGGCGGTTGGTGGCGATGCCAAAATATCGCCGCGACCACAGGCAGGGCAGAATGTTGGCAGCCCCATCCGGCATCTCGATGGCCAGCCCAAGGTCGATGGCAGTCTGATCTATGGTGATGACGCGGTGCCGCAAGATGCGCTGTTGGTGCGGGTAATCCGCAGCCCGCATCATTACAGCAGTTTTGAGATTGGCGATAAGGCAGGGTTTCTGGCAAGTCATCCGGGTATTTTGGCGGTTCTTGATGCCAGCGATATCCCCGGGCGCAATTGTTTTGGGGTGATTCCGCCCTTTGCCGATCAGCCGGTTTTTGCCGAAACAACAGCCCTATATCGCGGTGATGCGGTGGCAGCGATCGTTGGTGATGCTGATGTGATACGGCATTTTGACGAGGCCGATTTCCCGATCACATGGACCCCGCATGAAACGATGCTATCACCCGCATCGGCGATGGCAGATGGCGCGCCCAAACTGCATGCAAATCGTGATGGCAATATTCTTGTTCGTGGCTATGTCGAAACCGGTGACGCCGATCAGGCGCTTGCGGCGGCGGCGCATAAGGTTGAGATTCATACAACAACGCCCTTTATCGAACATGCCTATATTGAACCTGAGGCAGGCTATGCCACCCGCGAGGGTAACCGGATTGTCATTCATGGCTGTACGCAGGCGGCACAAATGGATCGTGAAAGCCTTGCCGAGATCATGGGCATGGAGCTTGAGGCCATTCGGGTTGTGCCATCGGCTTGTGGCGGCGGCTTTGGCTCAAAGCTGGATGTGTCTTTTCAGCCCTATGTTGCGCTTGCGGCATGGGTGCTAGGGCGTCCGGCGCGTATTTGCTATAGCCGTGGCGAGTCAATGCGGGCATCGACCAAGCGTCACCCTTCCGATATCCGGCTTGCTGTTGGCTGTGACGAAACCGGTCGGATTAGCGGTTTTGTGTTTGATGGTATCTTTAACACTGGCGCTTATGCCAGCTGGGGACCAACCGTTGCCAACCGTGTGCCAATCCATGCTAGCGGCCCCTATGCGACAAAAGATTACCGCGCCAATAGCGTTGCGGTTCATACAAATGCACCGCCAGCAGGGGCGTTTCGTGGGTTTGGTGTACCGCAATCAGCGGTAGCACAGGAATGCGCCTTCGATCTGCTTGCCGAAAAACTGGGTATGGACCGATTGGCTTTCCGGCGGTTGAACGCATTGAAAAATGGCGTGCCAACCGTAACCGGTCAGGTCTTTAACAGCGGTGTTGGCATTGATGATTGTTTTGCCGCGCTTGAAGATAGCTGGCATGCCGCTAACGCATCTGCGGCCAGTTTTAACAAGACCGCGATCAGTGATGACAGCCCGTGGCGCAAGGGTGTTGGCATTGCCAGCTGTTGGTATGGTTGCGGCAATACGTCATTGCCAAACCCGTCAACAATGCGCATGGGCATCACTGCCGATGGCAGAATTATTCTGCATCAGGGCGCCATGGATATTGGCCAAGGTGCCAATACGGTGATTACCCAGATTGCCGCGGATGCGTTGGGCGTTCCGGTTCACGATGTACATATTCTTGGCGGTGATACCGATTTAACCCCTGATTGCGGGAAAACATCTGCTTCACGTCAAACCTTTGTTTCGGGCAAGGCGGCAATGCTGTCGGGCATGGCTTTGCGCGATATGGTGCTTCGGCATGGGAATGTTGATGCCAATGCCAAAATCGCGCTTGATGGTGCGGTCTTGACGCTGGTTGATGCGGGTGGCGGTACATTACGCATTGCCTTGGCAGATATGCCGGTCAATGACTATGGCTATGTGTTTATGGCCGAAGAAACCTATGATCCGCCAACCAGCCCGCTTGATGAAAAGGGGCAAGGTATTCCCTATGCGGTATTTGGCTATGGCGCACAGATCGTTGAATTGTCGGTTGATGCGGCGCTTGGCCGTGTGCGGCTTGATAAGATCACAACAGCGCATGATGTCGGGCGGGCGATTAACCCCTTGCTTGTCGAAGGTCAGATCGAAGGCGGTGTTGCGCAGGGCATTGGCATGGCTTTGATGGAAGATTACCAACCGGGTCGCACCGAAAACCTGCATGACTATTTGATCCCAACGATTGGTGATGTGCCGCAATTTGATCATGTGATTGTTGAAGTTGCCGATGAAGAGGGGCCTTATGGGGCAAAGGGGCTTGGCGAGCATGTTTTGATTCCAACCGCACCGGCAATCTTGAACGCTATTCGCCATGCAACGGGTGCCGCGATTTATGATTTACCAGCAACACCTGATAAGGTTTGCGCGGCGATTGTGGCGGCGCAGGCTGCGCAAGGTAGGCCGTCATGACAGCAAAAACCAGTCGCGACAAACGCGTTGAAGACAAAATCCGCTGCGATGCCTGTCCGGTGATGTGTTATATCGCCGATGGCAAATCGGGGGCTTGTGATCGTTATGCGAATGAAGGCGGCCAGCTTATCCGGCTTGACCCGTTAATGGTGATGCAGCGCCGCGTTGATGATGGTGGTGAATTAGTGCCATTTCTTGATGGCAGTGACGCGTGGAATGGTGATCTGATTACCCCGCAAGATGCGTTTGTAACTGCAGTTGGGGCAGGCACAACCTATCCCGATTACAAGCCAGCGCCCTTTATTGTCAGCAGTATTGTTGATGATGTTGATATGGTGACGGTCGTGTCTGAAGGGATTTTCAGCTATTGCGGTGCCAAGGTTAAAATCGACACTGACCGGCATATTGGCCCTGAACGCGCGCTTGTGCGGGTTGATGGTGAACCGGTTGGCCATGTCACAACGGGTGAATATGGATCACAGATGCTGTCATTGGGCGGCGTGCATCATTTAACCGGTGGCGGTAAAAAAGAAGGCCGTGTCACCTGTGCCACCTTGTTGGCGCTTTGCAATGGTGACGCGGTTGATATGCAGGTCGATGATGGATCAAGCCTTGTGTTGCAGGCGGGTAAAGCGCCCGTGATCAATGGCGTTGTTGAGGCGCGCATGCGGGTTGGGTGCGGTTCGGCAACAATTGGCATGTTTGCCGCACAATGGCATAATCTGGTTGATGAGGTGGTCATTGTCGATGACCATATTACTGGCGTGATGTCTGAACATCAGGCAGGAAAAGTTATTGGCTGGCCTGCTAGCGGCATTAAAATTCTGGGTCGCCGGTCAACACCTGGCCGTTATTTTCAGGTGGCTGAACCCGGCACCGGCTGGGGCGGCACGAATCTAACCGATCCGCTTGCCATTCTTGGGCCGTTCGATCCGAAGGTCGCCACGCCCGGACAGTCATTACTGATGGTCTCGACGACGGGTGAGCAATTTGCCTATTACGAACTTGATCAGGATTTACAGCCTGTCGAAACCGCCATGCCGGTGCGGTTGCAACCGTCAATCAAACGGATTGAGGAAAATTGCGAACCGGCATTGACCTCGGTCAGTTTCATGGGTGGGGCTGGCGGGTCGCTTCGTGCCGGTGTAACCGAAAATCCGGTGATGCTAACACGTTCGGTCAAGGATGCTTTGACGCGGGTAACCTGCGGCGGGGCGCCGGTCTTTATCTGGCCTGGTGGCGGCATCACGCTGATGGTTGATGTGACAAGCCTTCCCGAAAATGCGTTTGGCTATGTACCAACCCCAGCATTGGTTGCGCCAATCGAATTTACCATGCGCAAGGATGATTATATCGCTCTTGGCGGCCATGTTGATCATATCATGTCGATTGATGATGTTCTGGCTGGCAAGGTCGGGCCACAAAATGATCATGACCTTGCTGGCAAAAGGCGATTTGCCCAGCAGCCGCAAAATCCGTGGCCAATAAGGCGATAGGCCATGCTGTCGTCAGCCGCCACAACCGCTCGCCCGCCTGCTTTATCGGCGAATCTGCCTGCGGTGGTGGGACAACCGGTTCGAATGCCAAGCGGGGCAATGGCAAATTGGCTTGATCGCCGATTACATCTTCAACATGGGCCGATTGATTTAATCATCACCGCTGAAGGCGACAAAGCCGAAGTCGCCGCCGCCTATGCCCGCGCCGCCGATGCGTTTTGCGGCCTTCTTGATCGGTTGGTCGATGAATTGACGATGCTGCGATTACCCGCCGACTCCAACACCATCAACCGCCTGAAAGGACCCGTTGCCAAACGCATGGCGGCGGCGATCAGCCCACATTTGCCGCGCCATGACAAGGCTGATTTCATCACCCCAATGATTGCCGTTGCGGGAAGCGTTGCTGATGAAATATTGCTGGCAATGGGCAATCAGCTCGATCGGGCTTCGGTCAATAATGGCGGTGATATTGCGCTCTATCTTGGCAAGGGTGCCTTTTTTGATATCGGCATTGCCGATGACCGCGACACGCATCTTAGCGATTTTGCGATGGCCGCTTCGGGGGGTGGTGGCGGGCATATGCCCCTTCATGGCCGGATCAGGTTGCATGACTATGATCGCATTGGTGGTATTGCGACAAGCGGTTGGCGGGGGCGAAGCCTGTCACTTGGGATTGCAGATTCGGTTACCGTGCTGGCGCAAAATGCGGCGGCTGCCGATGTTGCCGCCAGTTTGATTGCCAATGCGATCACCATATCGTCACCGGTAATTACACGCCAGCCGGCGGCCAGCCTTGTGCAGGATAGTGATTTAAAAGACCGGCTTGTCACGGTTGATGTTGGCCCTTTAAGCGCCGATGAAATTGATCATGCGCTTGCCGCCGGTGCAGCTCTTGCTCGCCAAATGTGTGATGACGGGCAGATCATGACCGCCTATGCGCGGCTTGGGAGGCGAAGCTTTATCATTGCCAATGAATGAGTGGTGCGTGAATGAGTGATGCGTGAATAGGTGGTGCGTGCATGATTGGCGGTATTTTGCAAAAGCGGCTTGGTCATGGCGTCAAAATCGGTCACTCTGGCCGGCAAAAGATTTCCCGCCCATTTTATGGGCCGCATTTATTGAGTTCCGTTTATGGGCTGTGGATATTGATGACTGATTTAATTGTGTTTGATAAGGATGGGGTGATCCTTGATCTGGAGGCGACATGGCTGCCGGTGGCGCGGGCTGTGGCGCATTATACCGCAAGCCGTATTCCCGATGATTGGGAAGGCGATATTGGCGGGGTTGAATTGCTGGCGGCCATTGGCGTTGATGAAGCTGCTGGCCAAATTGACTCACGCGGTATTTTTGCCGCTGGTTCTTTTGCCGATATTCGTAGTTGTTGGCAGAAAATGCTGCCAAACCATATGATCAAGCTTGATCAGGATGATCGCTATAAGCAGGAAGTGCAAATATTGGTCGATCGGCATGGGCGCAATCAGACTGTGCCAAAAGGCGAAGTTGAAGCGCCGCTTCGCCAGCTTCACAAGGATGGCTATCAGCTTGCGATTTTGACCAATGACAGTGAAAGCAGCGCCAAAAGAAACATGCAGGATATTGGCGTTCTGGATTTATTTTGTACGGTGGTTGGTGCGGATAGTGGCTTTGGGTCAAAACCCGGGCCGCATGGGTTTCTGCACTGTTGCCAGATTGCCGGTGTGACACCAGCGGCAAGCATTATGGTTGGGGATACGATGGCTGATTATGGTGCGGCCATTGCGGCAAAGGCGGGTGATTTCATCTGTATTGCCGACAGCGTTGACAACCGCCCACATCAAGATATTCATCACGAGAATGTTATTGGCAGGATTGATCAATTGCCTGCCTTAATGGCGCGGCGGTCTTTGCGGTAGCTCTGGAATTTGCGGATAGGATTATCATGGCAGATCAAATCATTATCGTTGGTGCCAGTCATGCAGGGATTTCCTGCGCTGAACAATTGCGGGCAAATGGTTATGCTGGCCGAATCTGCATCATTGACCGGCTGGTCGGTGCGCCGCTGGAACGCCCGCCATTATCAAAGGCCTTTTTGCAGGCTGATGGTCAAGATGATGCCAAATTTCTTTTACGGCGACCCGATTGGTTTGCCGCACATGATATTGAATTGCTTGATGGACGCAATGCGGTGTCGATTGATCCGCTGCAAAAACAGCTAAATCTCGATGATGGCAGTCAGCATGGCTATGACAGGCTGGTTCTTGCCACTGGGGCGGTGCCGCGACAGCTTGCGGCGGCGAAGGGTCTTGATGGGGTGTTTGTGCTTCGCCATCCTGATGATGCACATGCTTTGCGCGCGGCGGTTTCGGGTCGCCAGCATGCGGTGGTAATTGGCGGCGGTTATATCGGGCTGGAAGTTGCGGCAAGCTTGACCAAGCTTGGGCTTCGCGTCGATGTGGTCGAAATGGCTGACCGGCTGTTGGCGCGGGTGGCAAGCCCGCAAATCTCGGCGTTTTTTGCCGAATTGCATCAAAGCCATGATGTTGGGCTGCATATTGGCGCAAATTGTCAGGAAATTTTGCAAACGGACGGTGCCTTTACTGGCGTGCAGCTTGGTGATGGCCGCCAGATTGCGGCTGAATTACTGCTTGTCGGGATTGGCGTTCTGCCTGATCTGGATCTGGCAGCTTCAGCCGGGATTGAGGCGGGCAACGGCATTATAGTTGATGCAATGATGCAAAGCTCGGTTCAGGATATTTTTGCGATTGGTGATGTGGCGCTGATTGATGGTGCGGCTTTACGAATCGAATCCGTTGATAATGCCCAAATGACCGCGGCGCGCGCTGCGGCTGCCATTTGCGGTCTTGCCCAACCGGCAATGGCAGCGCCGTGGTTCTGGTCGGAACAATTTGATGTTCGTCTGCAATCGGCAGGTATTGTGCCGCTGGCATCGCCCGATCTTCGCCATCAACTGCGACCCGGAAAACGCGAAGGCGGGTTTTCCGTCTGGAGCTATGGCGACAATGGGAAATTGGCCGCGGTTGAGGCTGTTCGTGATCCGGCGGGCTATATGCTTGGCAAAAAATGTCTTGATCTTGGGTTGTCGCCTGATCCTGACGATATTGGCAATGTCGATTTTGATCTCAAAGGTTTTGTTGCAGCGGGGAACGAAAAATGAATTATCAGGACGCGGCCTTGCATAATAAACCGGCATTTATTGACCTTCGAAGCGACACTGTAACAAAACCAACAGCGGCAATGCGCCAAGCCATGGCAACAGCCGAAGTGGGTGATGATGTTTATGGGGATGACCCCACGGTTAATGAACTTCAGGACAAGGTTGCCACGCTTCTTGGCAAACAGGCGGGTCTGTTTGTTGCGAGTGGTACCCAGTCTAATCTTGTCGCGCTATTATCGCATTGCCAGCGCGGTGATGAATTGCTGGTTGGTGATTGCTATCATGTTCATCGCTATGAGGCTGGTGGGGTTTCGGTTCTTGGCGGCGTGATGATGGAGGCAATTGGAACCGACCATCGCGGTTTGATGACACCATCGCAAATTACCAAGGCCGTCAAGCCGGATGATCCGCATTGCCCGATTAGCCGTTTGCTATGTCTTGAAAACACCATATCTGGTCATGTTCATGATGTGGAGGTTATTGCTGGTCTTGCCAAAGCTGGCAAAGATAGCGGGCTTGGCGTGCATCTTGATGGGGCAAGGCTGATGAATGCTGCGGTCAAGCTTGGCGTGCCTGCCAAGCAGATTGTTGATTCGGTTGATAGCGTGTCCTTATGCCTGTCAAAGGGGCTTGGCACACCGGCGGGATCGGTTCTTGTTGGCGCGCATGATTTTATTGCGCGGGCGCGCCGGATGCGCAAACTGGTTGGCGGTGGCATGCGTCAGGTTGGCATTCTGGCGGCGGCAGGCATTTATGCGCTTGATCACCATATTGACCGGCTTGCCGATGATCATGCTATGGCGCGGCGACTTGCCGATCAATTGAATGACATTGGAGCGATCACGGTTGATGCTGATCTGGTTGAGACAAATATGGTGTTTATGACGGTTCCCGAAGGGGCGGCAGACCCGCTTCGGGCGCATCTCGCATCGCGCGGTATTTTGCTTGGCGGTGGTGATCGCGTGATTCGGCTTGTTACCCATCTTGATGTTGATGTGAAAGCAGCTGATCAATTTGCTGCTGAACTCGCCGATTTTTTTCAATAAGACGCATTTGAACAAAAACAGCTGATAAGATGGCGTAAAGGGAATAATCGTTTCGGCCTAACTTATGGCACTATCGCGCCGATTTAGCGGGATTGGATCATCTGTTTTTGAGAGGCTTGTCATGGCGGTACAATTATCCATTGGTGCGCGGGTTCGCAAAAGCCCGTTTTTTCAGGCGAGCTGTAAGGCCGGTCTGGCCGCGGCTAGTGTCTATAATCATATGTATATGCCAACAAGCTATGGCGATCCGGCGGCTGAATATGATCGGCTGATCAATGGTGTTGCCATGTGGGATGTTGCGGTTGAGCGGCAGGTTGCGCTGAAAGGGCCGGACGCGCTGGCATTAGCGCGGTTGCTGACCCCGCGCAACCTTGATGGTTTGGTCATTGGGCAGGGGAAATATGTACCGATCTGCAATCACAGCGGCGCAATCATCAATGATCCGGTATTGCTGCAAGTGGCCGAGGATGAAATCTGGCTGTCGATTGCCGATAGCGATATTCAATTATGGGCAAGCGCAGTTGCCGGCACGTTAAAGCTGGATGTCGATGTTTATGAGCCCGATGTCTCGCCACTTGCTATTCAGGGGCCAAAGGCGGTTGACGTTGTGTCTGACCTTTTTGGTGAGTGGGTTCGTGAACTGAAATATTTTGGATTTCGCGTCACTGAACTTGATGGCATCCCGCTTGTTGTGGCGCGCTCTGGCTGGTCAAAGCAAGGCGGCTATGAGCTGTATCTTCGTGATTTCAGCCGCGGCGATGATTTGTGGGCGCGTGTTGCCGAAGCTGGCAAGCCGTATGATATTGGGCCGGGGACGCCAAATTACATTGAACGGATTGAAAGCGGCCTGATTTCCTATGGTGCCGATACTGATTCCAGAACCAACCCATTTGAACTTGGCATGGATAAATTCATCGCACTCGACCAGCCACATGACTTTATTGGTAAAGAAGCGCTGATCGCCATGAAAAAGGCGGGTATCAGCCGCCGGTTCATGGGGTTCATCATTGATGGCCCCGCCCTTGCCGCAACAAATGAAGATCGGCTTTTAATCAGCTTTGATGGGGAAAATGCTGGCTATGTCAGCGCTTGTGTTTACTCACCACGCGTTGGCGAAAATATCGGCGTTGGAATGGTGTCAACCACCCCGATCGACAAGGGACAATCGGTGACAATCCATATGGCTGATGGCCTGCGGTCAGCCCGAATCGTGCCGCTTCCTTTTCTCTAGGGGGGGGGGTGT
>Ga0209138_1002308_pt1 | contig 14858 bp, 10 predicted proteins | sample SaaInl3SG_22_DNA_FD_184645 | JGI IMG/M metagenome (GOLD analysis project Ga0209138, IMG submission 184645) | Marine microbial communities from expanding oxygen minimum zones in the Saanich Inlet - ESP_153SG_22_DNA (SPAdes) (version 2) | ecosystem: Environmental > Aquatic > Marine > Intertidal...
TTTTTGTGCTTTTTATTGCCTTCTCCATTGCCTTCTCCGTTTTGCTTTTATAATCGAGCGATGAACGACATCAAGTGACGAGGCAGATTTATACCGCCATGCCCGATTGTTGTCCCGAATGAATTTCTGGTCAAGAACCAAAAAAGGCAAGCGTGCGATTGCCGGCCCAATCGGCTGTTTAAAAAGAAGAAAACGCTAACTATTGATTTAGATCAACAGTAACGGGTGTGACCTAGGCGTGACTTAGGTGTGATTTACCCTATTGAAAACGAAAAAAGGGCTGCCCTCTCGGACAGCCCTTTTTTCTTTTAACCAAGTCAGCTAAAGCGCTTTTGCTGCGCTTCGGCACACGCGAAATTTACCAATCAATCTATAAATCGCGCGCCGACTAAGGCTATAACTTACTCAGCAGCGTCTGCTGCAGCCATCTCTTGCTTCTCTTCGTCAGAAATCTCTTTCATGCTGAGTTTGATACGGCCACGCGCATCGAGGTCTAAACACTTAACGAGAATTTCTTGGCCTTCGGTGAGATATTCTTCAACGCTCTCGACACGCTCATCAGAAATCTGTGAGATATGCACGAGTCCGTCTTTACCAGGCAGAATTGTGACGAATGCTCCGAAGTCTACGATACGCGCCACTTTACCGCGGTAAATTCGACCCACTTCTGCTTCGGCAGTAATGGCGTTAACCATGTCGATTGCTGCGTCGCGCGAAGAGGCGTCTTCGCCGTAGATGCGCACGTTACCGTCGTCATCGATATCAACCGAGGCGCCAGTCTGCTCGGTGATACCGCGAATAACCGCGCCACCCTTACCGATAACGTCGCGGATCTTGTCTGGATCGATTTTGAGCATAGCCATCGAAGGCGCATTCTCAGAGACGCTGTCGCGTGACTTCGCGAGCACTTTATTCATCTCAACGAGGATGTGATTACGCGCAGTGTTAGCCTGCTCGAGCGCAATCTCCATGATCTCTTCGGTGATGCCTTGGATTTTAATATCCATCTGCAGCGCAGTAACGCCTTCAGCTGTACCGGCTACCTTAAAGTCCATGTCGCCGAGGTGATCTTCGTCGCCGAGGATGTCGGTAAGTACCGCGAAGCGCTCGCCTTCTTTGATCAAACCCATAGCGATACCGGCAACAGGTGCTTTAAGAGGCACGCCCGCATCCATCATCGCAAGGCTGCTACCGCAGACTGACGCCATTGAGCTCGAGCCGTTTGACTCGGTGATCTCAGACACCACGCGGATCGCGTAAGGGAAGTCTTCTTCGCGTGGCATAACCGCTGCGATGCCGCGACGCGCGAGGCGGCCGTGGCCAATTTCGCGGCGCTTAGGGCCACTCATGAAGCCCGTTTCGCCAACCGAGTACGGAGGGAAGTTGTAATGCAACATGAACGGGTCTTTGCGCGAACCACCGAGGTCTTCGATGATTTGCGAATCGCGCAGCGCGCCAAGCGTAGTCACAACAATTGCCTGAGTCTCGCCACGTGTGAAGAGCGCCGAGCCGTGTGCGCGAGGCAGCAGGCCAGTTTCTACTTCGATTGCGCGGACAGTCTTCGTGTCGCGACCGTCGATGCGAGGCGCACCGTCGAGAATACGATTACGCACGGTGCTCTTCTCGAGCTTACCAAACGCCGCTTTAACGTCCGCAGCAGATACGCCTGCTTCTTCGTCGGCTAGTGCTTCGACTGCTTCGGCTTGAATCGCGCCAATGCGATCGTAACGCGCCATTTTGTCGGACACCTGATAGGCATCGATAACAGCAGCTTCAAATTTTTCAGCAAGCGCCGCTTTAAGCGCAGCATTTTCTTCAGCAGCAACCCACTCCCATGAAGGCTTGCCAGTTTCGGCCTTGAGCTCTTCGATCGCAGTAATAACGGCCTGCATTTCTTGATGTGCAAACAACACGGCACCAAGCATCTCGTCTTCGCTGAGCTCTTTCGCCTCAGACTCAACCATAAGTACCGCAGACTTTGTGCCGGCAACAACCATGTCGAGTAGCGACGATTGGAGTTCGCTGTTAGTTGGGTTCAGCATATAGCCTTTTTCTGCGTCGTAACCAACGCGCGCCGCGCCGATAGGCTCAGCGAAAGGAATACCCGAAATAGAGAGTGCCGCAGAGGCACCAATGAGCGCTGCGATATCTGCGTCTTCGTTTTTGTCGGCTGAGATAACGGTACAGACAACCTGCACTTCGTTCATGAAACCCTTAGGGAATAATGGACGGATCGGACGGTCGATGAGGCGCGATGTAAGCGTCTCTTTCTCAGTTGGACGTCCTTCGCGCTTGAAAAAGCCGCCAGGGATTTTGCCTACTGCGTAGGTCTTTTCTTGATAGTTAACTGTGAGCGGAAAGAAATCCGCGCCAGGGTTTGCCTTTTTGCGGCCAACAACGGTCGCGAGTACTTGGCTATTACCCATTGTCACGATAACCGAGCCTGTAGCTTGGCGTGCGACTTTTCCTGTTTCCAGCGTGACGGTTTGATTACCGTACTGGAATGTTTTAACGACTGGATTAAACATACTTTTTCCTATTTTCTTTAAAAAACGCAGGCCAACTCATCAGGCCATGCGCTAGTTAATCCGGTTAATTGATTTGCGTTACGAGCACGCGACGCTGATTAGCGACGCAGGCCTAGACGCTTGATCAGAGAGGAATAGCGATCGACGCTCTTGCGCTTGAGGTAGTCAAGCAGCTTACGACGGCTGTTAACCATACGAATGAGACCGCGACGCGAATGGTGATCGTGGATATGCTCTTTGAAGTGTCCCTGCAGCTCATTAATGTTTGCTGTCAGTAGCGCAACTTGAACTTCGGGTGAACCAGTGTCGCCCTCGCCCTGTGCATAATCCTTGATGATTCCTGCTTTTACTTCAGCTGATAAAGCCATTTTCTTACTCCATAAATATGCGATTAATTGTTAGTCGCCGACATCCTTTTCAATCAGACTAACCATGCATATTAATAGTTAGCTGAGGTCTTCCCTGAGTGCTTCATGCACTTATCCAAGCGTCGCTCTTTACTGCTTAGTTGAGCGCTCGCTCTGAATTTTTAAATACTCGTTACTCGCCAGGCGATGCAACCACCAGTCGCTTGGGTGCGACATTCCCGTCATCGTCTATGCAGCCAATGCCGATGAACTCGCCTTCTTCGTAAAGCCGCACAAGCCCGTCGGCTGGCGCTTGGCTAACCTGAACTGGCTGGCCATGCTTTAGAAACTGCGCCGTGTAACTCGGCAGCTGCACGGCAGGTAAATCGTCTATCGCTTTGTCCATTGGCATGAGGTGCGCGTCTATCGCGTCGAACCCTCCTGCCTCTTTTTTAGCCTCGAGCGCTTCGAGCGTGACACTGTCTTCGATAGAGAAGACGCCGGCACGAAGTCGCCGGAGCGCGATTATATGCCCTCCGCAGCCAAGAATCTGCCCCAAATCGTCGGCAATGGTCCTTATGTAAGTCCCCTTACTGCAATCGACTTCGATCTCGATCACGTTTGCGTCAGCATCAACATCTGTCAATTCGATCGAATGGATCGTAATGGCGCGCGCCTTACGTTCTACCGTCTTGCCTTGCCGCGCTAGCTTATACAGCGGTTGGCCGTCTTGCTTGAGCGCCGAATACATAGGCGGCACCTGCTCTATCTCGCCTTCGAAGCCTCTAAGCGCTGCCTTTACTGCAGCCTCATCGATGGTAAAACCCTCGACCTTGGCGATCACCTCGCCCTCGCTGTCGGCGGTGTCGGTCCGCTCGCCCAGCTTTATCCGCGCGCGATACGCTTTATCCGAATCGAGCAAGAACTGCGACACCTTGGTTGCCTCGCCCAAACACAGCGGCAAAACACCGGTCGCAAGTGGGTCTAGACTACCTGTGTGGCCCGCCTTGTTGGCATCAAACAAGCGCTTTACTACCTGAAGCGCTCGATTCGAGCTGCCACCAAGTGGTTTATCCAACACGACAATGCCGTGTATGTGTCGCCCTTTTTGCTTTCTGCGCGCCACGCTTAGCTATTATCGTCGGCAGGCAGATCGTCGCCATGCTGGGCCATATCGGCCTTAAGCGCGCTGTCGATGAGGCTCGACAACTGCGCGCCGTTCTCGATGCTCGAGTCGTAGCGAAACTGAAGCTTAGGCACAGAACGCAGCGCGAGGCGCTTCGCTAAAAGCGTTCGAAGATAGCCCGCGGCTTGGTTAAGCGCTTTGAGGTTCTCTTCGACCTCGAGCTTGTCCAGATCGCCGGGGCTGCTCAGCGCATCGTTCGCCTCGTCGCTCGCGCTCGGTGTGTTAAGCACCGTGACGAACACCCTCGCATGCGCGAGATCGCGGCTTACATCGACGCCTGTTACCGACACCATGCCCACGCGTGGATCGCTCACTTCGAGCTGGATCAACGTTGCCAATTCGCGCTGGATCTGATCCGCCACGCGTTGGCCTCTTGGAGTCATGTTTGCCATCTAGTTCCTTGCTGCTTTTCGCAATACTGCGACGCGCTAAAGCGTACGAGCGATCTCGGTTGTTTTGTACACTTCGATTTTGTCGCCGACGCGCACGTCGGTATAGTTTTTCACACCGATACCACATTCGACGCCGTTCTTAACCTCATTCGCGTCGTCTTTAAAGCGGCGCAATGACTCAAGCTCACCTTCATAAATCACCACGTCATCGCGTAGCACGCGAATGGGTTTGTTGCGGTGAATCGTGCCTTCGATAACCATCGAGCCGGCGATCTGGCCGAACTTAGGTGAAGTAAACACGTCGCGCACTTCGGCAACACCGAGAATTTCTTCGCGGATTTCGGGCGACAACATACCGCCCATAATCGCTTTCACATCGTCGAGCACATTGTAGATGACGTTGTAATAGCGAAGCTGAAGGCCTTCGTTGTCGATGATTTCTTTTGAGGTTTTGTCGGCGCGCACATTAAATCCAACGATCATCGCTTTCGATGTTGCTGCAAGGTGAACGTCGTTCTCGGAAATGCCACCGACACCTGAGGACACGACCTTTACCTGCACCTCGTCCGTGTTCATTGCAACGAGCGAAGCGGTTAATGCCTCGAGCGTGCCGCGCACATCGGTTTTGAGAATAATATTGAAAATGCTGAGGTTCGGCTTGCCGATGCCTGCGAACATATTATCGATAAGCGCAGCTTGCTGCATCGCTTGCACTGAATCTTTTAGGCGTGTGCGGCGGAACTCGGCCACCTCTTTCGCTTTTTTCTCATCGGCGAGCACAACAAACTCATCGCCTGCGTCGGGCACACCAGTAAGGCCAAGAATTTCGACAGGAATAGAAGGGCCCGCCGACTTAATGTTCACACCGTTCTCGTCTACTAAAGCGCGGACGCGTCCGTATTCTTTACCGACCAGTACGATATCGCCTGTACGAAGTGTGCCGTTCTGCACAAGTACCGACGCAACCGCGCCGCGGCCTTTATCGAGACGCGATTCAACCACAACGCCCTGCCCAGGCACGTCGGTATAGGCAGTGAGCTCCATCAATTCGGCCTGCAGCAAAATAGCTTCGAGAAGCTTGTCAACGCCGTCACCGGTATGAGCAGACACAGGGATAAACTGTGTGTCGCCGCCCCAATCGTCAGGAATTACTTCCATCGCCGCAAGCTCGTTCTTCACGCGGTCGGGGTCTGCGCCCTCTTTGTCCATCTTATTAATCGCTACCACTAAAGGCACGCCAGCGGCCTTCGCATGCTGCACGGCCTCGGCGGTTTGCGGCTTCACACCGTCGTCGCCGGCTACGACCAACACGATGACATCGGTTGCTTTCGCACCACGTGAACGCATCGCGCTAAACGCCGCGTGTCCCGGGGTGTCGAGGAAGCTGACCATGCCGTGGTCTGTGTCTACATGGTAGGCACCGATATGCTGCGTAATGCCGCCCGCTTCGTGCGACGCGACTGTCGACTTACGAATATAGTCGAGCAGCGAGGTTTTACCGTGGTCAACATGGCCCATCACTGTGACAACTGGCGCGCGCGTAATTTTTTCTTCGCCAATTTCGGCGGCCAATGACTCGGCGAGCTGCTCTTCGAGTGCATCTTCGGAAACGAAGTTCGGACGATGGCCCATTTCTTCGACCAGCAGCGTGGCTGTGTCGGCGTCGACAACGTGATTAATATTGGCCATCACGCCCATCTTGAATAGTGCTTTAACAACCGCTGCCGCTTTGACAGTCATCTGTTGAGCAAGGTCGGTTACCTTATTGGCTTCGCCAATTTTGATATCGCGAACGACCGCCTCAGTTGGCATCTCAAATGCCTGAGTAGAACCCGACAACCGATTGCGGCCGCGACGGCCACCACGGCGGCGACCTTCGCTGTCTCCGCCTTCGAGAACAAACGCGTCGTTTACATGCAACGTGCGGTTCTGACGCTTAGCTGGCTTGCCCTTAGTCGTACGAGCCTGCGTCCGCTTCTTCTCGGCCTCGTCGTCGATCTCTTTCTTGGTAGCAGGCTTGCGCTTAGCGCCAGGCTTATCGGCACGGGCAGAGGCTGCTTCTTCGGAAGGAACGTCGGGGACGAATGGTGCCGCTGCGGGGGCTGACGGCGCAGCAGGTGCCGGTTCGTCGGCAGTCGCTTTCGCTGCCTCTGCAGCTGCGGCGATCGCCGCTTCGGCGGCAACAACGGGATCTGGCGTAACAATCGCGGGCTCGACTGCAACCGGCTCTTCGGGGACGACCTCTTCTTCGACTTCGGTGCGCTTAACGTACGTACGCTTTTTACGCACCTCTACGTTAACGGTCTTACCACGACCCGAGCTCGACGCGCTCTTCAGCGTGCCTAGCGTTTTGCGCTTTAGCGTAATCTTGCTTGGAGCAGCTGCGCCCTCACCTTCCCCATGACTTCCACGCAACGACTGCAACAGCGTGTTCTTATCGTCATTAGAAATAATCTCGTCGGCCTTCTTGTGCGGTAAGCCTGCGTCCTTTACTTGCGACAGCAGCTTATCGACATCGACTCCGACGACTTTGGCGAGTTCGCTTATGGTTACATCTGCCATTCAATCTACTCCAGTTTTCTTGCGCGCTATGCGCGCTCTGTGCCGGTTTCTCTTAACTTCACCGGCCGGCTGCCTCGCAGCCCTCACTAAATGTCTAATTCATCGGTTCGGCCTCGAACCACAGAGCCGCGCGACTTTCGTCCGCAGCCCAGCTACCAACTATTCGAACCATGGCGCACGTGCGGTCATAATCAATTGCCCCGCTCTTTCCTCTGTCATGCCTTCGATTTCCATCAGCTCATCGGTAGCCTGCTCCGCGAGGTCTTCCATGCACAGAATGCTGCGCTTCGCGAGTTCTAGCGCGAGCTCTTTATCCATGCCTTCCATATTCATTAAATCGTCTGCCACATTCATCGACGACAGATCTTCCTCGGATGCAATCGCCTGAGTTAACAACGCGTCTTTCGCGCGGTTGCGTAGCTCTTCGGCAATCTCCTCGTCGAATCCGTCGATAGACAGAATTTCTTCCATCGGTACATACGCGATCTCTTCGAGAGAGGTAAAGCCTTCGCTAACGAGCACCTCGGCAGTTTCGTCATCGACATCGAGCTTGGCCATAAACATTTCGATGAGGCCAACCGATTCTTTTTCTTGTTTCTCGGCGGCTTCTTCTTCGCTCATAACGTTAATAGTCCAGCCGGTTAATTCGGCCGACAAACGCACGTTCTGACCATTGCGCCCAATCGCCTGCGCGAGATTATCTTCTTCAACCGCAACGTCCATTGTGTTGCTGTCTTCATCCATTATGATGGAGGCGACTTCGGCGGGTGACATCGCGTTAATTACGAGCTGCGCCGGATTGTCGTCCCACAGAATGATGTCGATACGTTCGTTCGACAGCTCGCCAGAAACAACCTGCACGCGCGAACCGCGCATACCCACACAGGCGCCCACGGGGTCGATACGGCCGTCGTTAGTCGACACAACGATTTTCGCGCGTGAGCCGGGATCGCGCGCCGCGGCGCGGATTGAAATAATTTGCTCGTTGATCTCTGGCACTTCTATTTTGAAGAGCTCGATCAGCATCTGCGGCGAGGTGCGGCTCAAAAACAGCTGAGGTCCGCGCTGCTCGGGGCGCACGTCGATGAGCAATGCGCGGATGCGATCGCTCATACGGAAATTTTCGCGCGGGATCATCTGATCGCGCATGAGAATGGCTTCGGCGTTGCCGCCTAGGTCTACAATAATGCTCTCGCGAGTTACTTTCTTTACTGTACCGGTAACCAGCTCGCCGATTTTGTCTTTGTATTCGTTCAGAACGATTTCGCGTTCGGCGTCTCGTACTTTTTGAACAATCACTTGCTTCGCAGTCTGCGCAGCGATGCGGCCGAAAGGCACATTGTCGATCTTCTCTTCGATCTTGCTGCCTACCTCAAGCGCCGCGTCTCGCTCCTGTACCTGCTCGAGCATGTACTGAGTAAATTCGTTGACGTATTCGTCGTCGGCGACCACCGTCCAGATGCGGAAGGTCTCGTATTCGCCCGTTTTGCGGTCTACCGCAACTCGGCAATCGATCTCTTCTTCTTCGTTGAGCTTTCTAGTTGCCATTGCAAGCGCTGATTCGATTGCCTCGAAAATCACCTCGCGCGAGACGCCCTTCTCGTTAGAGACCGCGTCAACAACCATCAATATTTCTTTACTCATCATAACAGTGTCACCTTACTCGAAACTTGCGCCGGCCAGACCGGGGCACAGAGTAACCATAGCTAAAAGTCGATATTGGCCTTGTCGATATCTGCGAGCGTAATCTCGATCAGCTCGCCGTCGTCGGCATCGATGGCATCGATCGCCAGACCAATCCTGTCGTCTACTACCTTTTTAATCACGCCCTTAAACCGGCGGCGTCCCTGCAGCGCGCTGCGCAGGCGTACGTTAACCTTCTCGCCTACATACAACGCAAATTGCTCCGCGGTAAACAGCGGCCTATCCATCCCTGGCGACGACACCTCGAGGGTATATTCGCCGGTGATCGGATCTTCGACATCTAGCAAGGCGCTAACCTGACGGCTCACTTTCTCGCAATCTTCGATCCCTATGCCTTCTTCGTGCTCGATATACACGCGCAGCAGTGAATATTTGCCCTGCTGCTGTAGCTCGATCCCCCACAGAATAAGCCCCAACGCCTCTACTGTCGGCGCTATCAATTCGGCTATCTGTACGGCTGCGTTCTTCACTCGTTATTCCCTAAAATCTCTGTTCTTCTCGTCACGAAACATTCTCGCTAACAAGATAACTCGCCAACAAGACAACTCGCTAACAAGACAAAGAGTCGCGAGCACAAACAACACATACAAAAAATGGGCTCAAGGCCCACTTCAAATACCTTGACGCCGACCCATGCGAGGCGACGCAAAGTGAATGTCAATGACGCCTTGAAGCGCCTCAATCGCACGAAATCAGCTTCTCTAACGCGACCGTCTTACCCAGCCAAATTTGGCAGGGTGCGCATTATAACCGGAATTGGCTGAAAACCGCAATGCTGCTGGGGTGTTTCCAATCTGACATCCAGCCGATTCCCTTAGCCGACTAGATGCCAGATTAGCGCTTAATGCATCCTAACCTACCGGTAGATCGCCGCACGCGCAGCCGCGTGGGTTTGCAGCGAGTAGAGGATGTCATCGTTCTGAATCATGCCGATGAAGACAAGATTCTCAACCGGATCAATCCAGAACCAAGAGCCGGCAATACCCCACCACCAGTGCGTGCCCTGCGAAGCGCCTTGATAAGCCTCAGAATTTTCGACAATCGCAAAATCCAGACCAAAGACGTTACCCGGATAGAGCCCGCCGATATTTTCCACAGCTGCCGGCAGTTGGTTGGTGCGCATCAGCTCGATCGCCTCGGGCGACAGCAGTTGTTCGCCGTTGTGCATGCCCTTGTTCAGGTGCATTTGAACAAACTGTAGATAGTCGGCTGCGGTCGAGGTTAAGCCTCCACCGCCAGATTCGAACACCGGCGCGCTCTTAAAGTCGTAACCCCCAGCAATACCGCCGCGGTTGTCGGTGCGGCGCAGCGTGCCGTCGCTGTTAGGTGCGTATTGGCGCGAGAGGCGATGCGCATTTTCGGGCTTCACAAAAAAGCCTGTATCCACCATGCCGAGCGGATCGAATAGGCGCTGCTGTAGAAACTCGCCGAAGCTCATTCCCGACAGGCGTTCGACCATATAGCCCTGAACGTCGACAGAAATACTGTAAACCCACTGCGTGCCGGGCTGATAGCCAAGGGGAATGTCTTTTAGTGCAGGCATCGAATCAGCAAGCGACGTACCGGTGAGATCCATCACTCCAGCCTTAGCATAGGCTTCGGCAACCGGCCCCTGCGAGAGAGGCGGGGTATAAAGCAGCCCGCCGGTATGGCTCATTAACTCTCGTACTGTCATCGCATGCTCTGCGGGCTCGGTTTCCCAGCTGCCATCGTCGTTCTGCGATGCGAACACCTGCATACCAGCAAGCTCGGGCAGATGCATTTCAACGGGATCGTCGAGCTGAAACTTGCCCTCGTCCCAGAGCATCATCAGCGCCGTGCCAGTCACCGGCTTGGTCATCGAGAATATGCGGAAGATCGTGTCTGTCTGCATAGGCACCTGATCTTCGACGTTTTGGTAGCCCATGGCCTCGGTCATAAGGACTTCACCATTCTGCGCGACCGTTACTACGGCGCCGGAGAGCTTTCCCGCCTCGATGCGAGACTTTAGGTCTGTGGTGACGGCCTCTAATTGCTCCGGGCCAACGTCGGCGTTGGCTACACTGCCAAAAATTGCCAAGCAGGTGAGAATTGTCGTTGCGGCTGCGTTACGCAGGTTGCTCAGGTTGCGCAGAAAGTGTCCTTTCATGTATTCCTCCAAGAATCTATTTTTGGGCGTCGCACTGGTCAGCGAGGGTTCGGTCATTAGAGCATCTAAATTGCGCTGAAAAAAGTCTGATAGAGCCTGTCAACGCAGCAATCAGGAACAGTTACCTCACGCCGCTACGGGGTCTTTACACGATCAGAACTTTTTCGAGCGCCTCGACGTAGAAATAGGTGTAGCAAATAGCTTAGTCTTAGATAACTTGCAGCCAAGTCAAAGCGGCGCGTGCCCTCTGAGCAACCAAAACTAGATACGTTGGATTATTGTTCAAAAATTAACGGAGTCTTCATGAAAATCGGTGCACCTAAAGAAACAATGAACTCAGAAGCGCGCGTTGCGCTAACGCCCGAAAGTGCGCAAAGGCTCCAAAAACTCGGCTACGAATGCGTTGTCGAAGCCGGCGCAGGCTTGGCTGCCTCACTCCCGGACGCAGCTTACGAGGCGGCTGGGGTTACGGTAGTCGGCTCTGCGGCGGAACTGTTGAGCCAGGCCGACATTATTGTCAAAGTACGAGAACCCTCAGCCGACGAGCTAGACGCCTTTCCTTCGAACAAAATACTGGTGAGCTTCATTAATCCCGCCTCCAATGAGCCCTTGCTTGAGCAAATGAGGGTCAAGAACACGAGCGTTCTAGCCATGGATATGGTGCCCAGAATTAGCCGTGCGCAAAAGATGGATGCGCTATCGTCGATGGCGAACATCGCAGGCTACAGGGCTGTTATCGAAGCCAGCAATAACTTTGGCCGATTCTTTACAGGACAGATGACCGCTGCCGGCAAAGTGCCGCCAGCGAGAGTATTAGTGCTGGGTGCTGGCGTAGCCGGACTCGCAGCTATTGGAACGTCGGTCTCACTCGGCGCTATTACGCTGGCGTTTGATGTGCGCCCCGAAGTCTCGGAGCAGATCGAATCGATGGGCGCAGAATTTGTTTTCTTGGAATTCGATGAAGAGCAACTCGACGGCGCGGCTACCAACGGCTACGCGCCGCCCTCTAGCCAAGCTTTTATCGACAAGCAGCGCGAGAAATTTCGTGAGCTGGCGCCCTCTGTAGATATCGTTATCACCTCGGCGCTCATCCCTAATCGACCCGCGCCAGAGCTGTGGACTGACGACATGGTTACGAGCATGAAGCAGGGCTCTGTCATCGTTGACCTTGCTGCCGAGCGTGGCGGCAACTGCGCGCTAACAAAACCTGGCGAGAAATATGTAACCGACAATGGCGTTACTATTGTTGGCTACACCGACTTCCCAAGTCGCATGGCCGCGCAGTCCTCGACTCTTTACGCCAACAACATTCGCCACATGATCGACGATCTTACGCCCAACAAAGACGGCGTCGCAGTAATAGACATGGAAGACGATGTTATTCGCGGCGCCTTGGTTACTCATCAAGGCGAGATCACTTGGCCACCACCGCCGCCAAAAATTCAGGCGATTGCAGCGTCGGCGCCCAAGGCTAAGGAAGTCGTAGAAACCGGCGACGAGAAAGCTGACCGCGAGCGCCGAGAACTGCAGCGATCGCTTAACAGCACGGCGCTAATGCTCGGAGTGGGCGGATTCTTATGCCTCGCGTTAGGCTATGTCGCGCCGCCCAGCTTTATGCAGCACTTTATTGTTTTCGTGCTTTCTATTTTTATTGGTTTTCATGTTATCTGGGGCGTCTCTCATTCTCTCCATACGCCGTTAATGGCTATCACTAATGCTATTTCTTCGATCATCATCGTCGGGGCTTTGCTGCAGGTTGTCTCTGGCAGCTGGCTTGTGATGACTCTCGCCTCGATCGCTATTTTGATCGCTTCGGTCAACATCTTCGGCGGATTTTTGGTGACCCGCCGAATGCTTGCCATGTTCCAACGGAGTTAGGTTATGCACAGTTATGAAGGTCTTATTTCAGCCGCCTATGTTGTAGCGGCTATTCTCTTTATTCTTGCGCTAGGTGGATTGTCTGGCCAAGAAAAAGCTAAGCGCGCCATTTGGTATGGCATTATCGGGATGGTTTTGGCCGTCGTCGCCACTGTAGGCGCAGCTGGGGGGCAGTGGGTGCTGATGGGCATTATGATCGCTCTTGGCGGCGTTGGTGGCTGGAGTATTGCCAACCGCGTGCAGATGACGCAGATGCCGGAGTTAATGGCCGGCTTTCACAGCTTAGTGGGTCTTGCCGCTGTTTTTATCGGCATCAACGCTCACCTCGAATTAACTGTCGCCAAAGCGGCGATCGATTCGGCGACAGTCAGTGAGTTGGCTGGGTTTGCCGCGACGATTGCGGCTAAGTCAACTGTCGAAATAAGCATCCTCAAAGTGGAAATGGTGTTGAGTCTTTTTATTGGTGCAATCACCTTCACAGGCTCGCTTATCGCCTACGGCAAACTCGCAGAGCGGCTCAGCTCAGCTCCCCTTACCTTGCCTGGTCGGCATATCTTAAATCTCGCGGCTATTCTGCTGTGCGTATGGCTTGGGTATTTATACCTTGCAGGTGGCGGACTGTGGACGCTAATCCTGATCACGCTAATCGCCGGCGCGTTAGGCTGCCACCTCATCCTAGGAATCGGTGGCGCAGACATGCCTGTGGTTGTCTCGATGTTAAATTCTTATTCGGGCTGGGCCGCCGCCGCAATTGGCTTCACACTCAGCAATGACCTTCTTATCGTGACTGGTGCCTTGGTTGGCTCCTCCGGTGCCATTCTTTCTTACATTATGTGCAAAGGAATGAACCGCTCTTTCGTCTCGGTTATTTTGGGCGGATGGGGCGGTGAATCAGAATCGTCTGCCAGCATCTCGGGCGAGATGCGCGAAGCCGACGTCGATAGCGTGGCACAGGAATTGGACGACGCAGACAGCGTTGTCATCGTGCCTGGCTATGGCATGGCCGTGGCGAAGGCGCAGGGTGCTGTTTCAGAGCTAAGCAAGAAACTGCGCGCAAAAGGCAAAACCGTCCGTTTTGCTATTCATCCCGTTGCGGGTAGACTCCCGGGGCACATGAATGTTCTTTTGGCCGAAGCCAAAGTGCCCTACGATTTTGTCTTGGAGATGGAAGAAATCAATCATGATTTCCCTCAAACCGATGTCGTCATCGTGATCGGCGCGAATGACATTGTTAACCCCTCTGCGCAGGATGATCCGGGCAGCCCAATCGCCGGTATGCCGGTGCTAGAGGTATGGAAGGCCCGAACCGTGTTTGTGTGTAAGCGCGGCAGGGGCACCGGTTACTCCGGAATAGAAAACCCCTTGTTCTTTAAAGAGAATACGCAAATGTTCTACGGCGATGCCAAAGCGTCAATCGACAGTCTTTTGCAGAAAATTAGTTAATGGCTTTCAGCACTTCTCTCGTTAAATCCCAACGATCGAAGCCCTGTCTGCCATAGTCGAGACCTCTCCTTACGATAACCAGGTCATGGCTCGGCACAACAATGGTGAACTGTCCGCGATTGCCTGCTGTGGCATAGGCATCTTTGGGAACATCATCTCGGTCGTCAGGGACTAGCCACCATTGGCCGCCATAAATACTGCCGATTTTTTCTGTCGACGGCGCAGGGGTTCGAACAAAATCGATCCACTCTTTTGACAATAAGCGTTCTCCGCTCCATACGCCCTCATTGAGATAAAGTAGACCGAAGCGTGCCAAGTCTCGCGCGTTGGTGTAAACCTGACTGCTGAGAATAAAATCGCCGAACCTGTCGGTGCTCACCAGCGTGTTACGCATACCGATACGATCGAGCAACGCCTTGCGCGGAAATTCGGCATAGTCTTTCTCGCCGCCCAACGCGCGTTTCATTGCATAAACCGCGAGCAGCGTATCGTAATTTTCGTAATCGAACCGCGCGCCGGGCTCGCGAATCAGCGCCCTTCTGCGTGCACCCGTAACAGAGCTCGCGCCCGCCCAATAGGAGAGGCCTGAGCCCGTTGCGTATTCGAGGCGGTTATTATCGATACTCTGGAGACCGCTAGACATATTTAACACATGCCGTAGGGTGATCTCGTTTCTCGGATCAGCTTCTG
>Ga0209138_1002321_pt1 | contig 14801 bp, 14 predicted proteins | sample SaaInl3SG_22_DNA_FD_184645 | JGI IMG/M metagenome (GOLD analysis project Ga0209138, IMG submission 184645) | Marine microbial communities from expanding oxygen minimum zones in the Saanich Inlet - ESP_153SG_22_DNA (SPAdes) (version 2) | ecosystem: Environmental > Aquatic > Marine > Intertidal...
ATAGACAGCGAAGATGCATTTCCTCTTGATCCCACGGAAGATACCGACACTGATGGCGATGGCATAGGGAACAATACCGATCCAGATGATGACAACGATGGTGTTGAGGACACCCAAGAAATAACAGATGGTACCGATCCGTTGGACGCTGACTCGGATGATGATGGCGTCACAGATGATCTAGATGAATATCCCTTGGATGAAACAGAACAACGTGATACGGATGGTGATGGAACTCCAGACAATCAAGATACCGATGATGATGGTGATGGAATTGTAGATGATGATGATGCTTTCCCACTAGATGCAACAGAATCAATTGATACCGACGGAGATGGTATTGGAAATAATGCTGACGAAGACGATGATGGTGATGGTGTAAATGACATTCAATTGGTCGTTGATTTAGGCCTTGTAGGTTCAGGCCAAGTAACCCTTACTTTCGATGCATTTCCGTTGGATCCACAAGAACAATACGACACAGACAATGATGGTGTTGGAAACAATGCCGATAACGATGACGACAATGATGGAATAGAAGATGCCCTAGATGCATTTCCTTTAAATCCAAATGAAAATTTGGATACTGATGGGGATGGTATTGGCGACACAACCGACCTAGACGATGACGGTGATGGTTATCCCGATAGTGTAGAAATTCAAGGGGGAAGTGATCCACTAGATGCGTTTAGCCAGCCCAGTGACCAAGATCAAGACGGTTTAGCTGATTTTATTGACACAGACGATAATGGCGATGGTTTTAACGACAATGAAATCTTTATATCTGAAGTATTAACTCCAACAATTGATGGTCCAGAAGCAACTTGGGAAGTAATAAATTTAGTAAACTACCCTAATTCTATGGTTCGCATTTATAACCGAAATGGTCGGTTGGTTTTTGAGAAACGAAACTACCAAAATGATTGGGGAGGGGTCTATGAAAAAACAGGAGAATTACTTCCAGTAGGCTCTTACTACTTCCGAATAGATCTCGGGGATGGAAGCCCAATAAAAGATGGATGGATTTATTTAAGCTATTAATTTTAAACAAAAAACAGCTAACTTAGGCAAGTCTAAATCGATTATTCCATGAAAAAGTTTTTACTCTGTCTTTTGTTTTTTTCGGTCATCGAAACCTCAGCCCAAATCGATTTACTGACTCCTTATGAAATTAGCATAGAATCGGAACTTGCCTTTGCACCTGCTGTAGAAGAAATAGATCAAATGCGCTTGAGTTTTGAAGCGCAAAAATGGCCAATCGATGTGCTTCGCTATGCCTTGGTCCGTTTACAACAAAACCCTTATATGGTCTCCTCTTTTTTTATTCAGGTGAGTATCATTCACCCAAATCAATCAAAGAAAATCACTATTCCAGTACCAGTAAACGAACGCTATATTCGTGCATTTAAAACAGAAGAAGGTTTTAATGAAAACTACATCAATTTTCTTACAGACACCTATGAATGGATGCTGGAAGGCTTGTAATAGTCTATAACGTAAAGATGAAAGTAGTCTTTTATTGACAATACTCTTCACCAATAGAAAACTGATTGTAAATGGCTTGAGAAACCTCCCCGCTCAATTGGTTGTCGGGCAAAAGACCTTCTATATCATTGGAATTAGCCGTTAGATTTAAGTTTGAATTAGGGTCGAAAATAAAAAAGTAACGTCCGTCTTGCGAAATTTTATCAATAATATCAACACACCTTACATCTTCTACACATCCAATGAGTAGGAAGCTCAAGCAAAAGAATATACTTACTTTTTTCATTATATAAAGATGGTTATCATAGACAAGAAAAAACATAGTGCATTTCCGTAGCAATTTCAATGGACTTTGCCAGATAAGCTTCTGCTTCTTCGGGCGTATCATCAAAGGCTTTTGGGTCTTCATAGCGAACGGGAATACGTCTTTCTGCTCCAGCGATAAAAGGGCAGTTTTCATCGGCATGGGCACAGGTCATTATTGCTGCAAAACCAGCATTTGGGCTACTAGGATCATCAAATAGTTTGGAAAAAAAAGTGCCTAACGGAATACCCTCTAGTTCAATTTGATAGTGAGGGTTTTGCTTTGCCCCCTCTTGTCTAATCGAAAAACCCTGTTTAATTAGGGTTTGAATAACCCTTTCATTGCATGCCGTGACTTCTACTCCACCCGAATAGGTAGCGCAGTCATGACCGTGGTAATATGCCATTGCCTTGGCCCAAAGTTGCGAAAACTGGCTTCTTCTTGAATTATGGGTGCAAATAAAATTTAAATGAAGTGGTTGATTATTTGCTTTCTTTTCTTTTAGGTATTCGATGAAACTCTGGAGTTCCTTTTTACGCCCTTCTCCAATGTCTTTTAGGGGTAAATTTTTAACGAGTGAAGCAATAGTTGTGTTCATTTTTCAAAGATACAACAGGATTAAAACTGTACCGAATTAACCGCTAAGAAATTATTATCGCCCCTGAGCTTTTTTGTTTAAACGAAGAATACCCAAACACATGCCTAACATGGCCAGGGCGGGTAAACTACGCACAATAGGATCTGCAATTTTAAAATGCATACCAATTGCTCCGAGCATCAGAATAGCAATAATTTGAGCCGATGGTTTTACTGTTTGAGGAACCTTTAGTCCGATTAATAGACCAAGTGCAGCCAACAGTTTTACTCCTCCAATGAGGTAAAAAACAGTTTCATTTAAGCCATAGGCTAAAAATTCTTCTTGTAGATTTGTCGCAGCCCCGCCTCTATAGGGAGTAGCGTTGCCGAGGCGTAATAACCAAACATTAAAGACGGTGCCAGAAACCAGCACAATTAAAAGACGATAAAGCCAAATCATAATATATAGTTTTAAATAGTTGTTTTCTTTCCGTGGCTGTCAATTGCGACAAAGACAATTTCACAGGCACAGTTATTTTTTAGTGTTTGATCAATAAGGTTTTCACTAGAGACCTCAACCTTTATGCGCATGGATGTATTTCCAACATGCAGCATGGTGGCCGTTAGAAAAACCAAATCGCCAATGTGTATTGCCGCTAAAAATTCAATATCATCGACAAATTTGGTGACACAATTCTTTCGCGCATAACGAACTGCCAAAGCATAGGCCACTTCATCAATCCATTTCATTACTTTTCCTCCGTGTACATTTCCATGATAATTTGCATCGGTAGTTTGAGCCAGAAACGACATCGAAAGACTTTTGTTCTCCATAATCATTTTAAAGTTATGGCAAATTTCCAACATCAACTTGGGTCACTGCCTTTTTTTTGATGAAATTACAACTATCTTTGGGTTAATACTGATGAATATGAAGAACATTACAGTTATTGGAAGCGGCACAATGGGAAGCGGGATAGCCCATTGTTTTGCCCAGTATGGGCTGAAGGTTTCTTTGGTTGATTTGACCCAAGAAGCACTAGACAATGCCCGCTCTAAAATCGCAAACAATCTAGATCGTCAGGTCAAGAAAGAACTGCTTACCACAGCAGATAAAAGCGCTACCTTAGACAGAATTTCATTTCTAACAGAACTCCAAAAAGCTGTAGCTACGGCAGATTTAATTGTAGAGGCTGCCTCAGAAAACAGTGCTGTAAAAAAGAAAATTTTTGAACAACTAGATCAATGGGCTCCTGAGCATTGTATTCTAGCGTCTAACACCTCTTCCATATCAATAACTAGCTTGGCTTCCTACACCAAACGACCAGAAAATGTAATTGGGATGCATTTTATGAATCCAGTTCCGGTGATGCGTTTGGTAGAAGTTATTAAAGGACACAGTACCAGTTCAAGCACTTTGGCAAAGATTGAAGCCTTGACAAAACAAATTGAAAAAGTACCACTTATCGCAGCAGATTATCCTGGCTTTGTGGCGAATCGGATTTTGCTGCCCATGATAAATGAGGCCATTGAAACCCTATTTCAAGGTGTAGCAGATGTCGCTTCCATCGATGAAATAATGAAGTTGGGCATGGCCCACCCAATGGGTCCTTTACGCCTCGCCGATTTTATTGGTCTAGATGTTTGCCTTTCTATACTAGAGGTGCTCCACCAAGGGTTTGGGAAAGATAAATATGCTCCCTGTCCGTTGTTGAAAAACATGGTTGCTGCAGGGAAACTAGGGCTAAAGTCAAAAAGCGGATTTTATGACTATCGAGATGATCCAAGAAATCCGCGACCAATGACTTTTTAAACAAACAAGCTAGGTGAAGAACACTCCTTCCGATTATTTTTGGTTAAACCTGAGTTTGTTATTTATTGGCACTTCGGGTGCATTGGGGAAATGGATTGATCTTCCCCCAGAATTGACCATTTTTTGGCGGAGTATTTTGGCCATTCCTTTTCTGATTCTTTTTCTATGGGCGACCAAGCAAAGCATAAAAACCTCATTTCAATGGAACACTTCTATTGTACTTGCTGGAATTCTAATGGGAACCCATTGGGTTACTTATTTTTATTCATTGCAGTGGTCTAATGTGGCTGTGGGAATGCTTTCTCTTTTTACTTTTCCTGTTATTACTGCCTTTCTAGAACCTTTGTTTTTCAAAACTAAATTCAATAAAAAGCATATTTTCCTAGGTGGTCTTACTCTGCTTGGGATTTACTTTTTAGTCCCATCTTTTGAGCTTGCAAAAACCAATGGGCCCGCCATTGCTTTGGGTGGTTTTTCGGCTCTTTGCTATGCTGTTCGAAACATACTATTGAAAAAGGCAAGCGCTTCCAATAATGGGAGTCAGCAAATGCTTGCGCAAGTTGTCATTATTGCATTCTGTTTTTCACCTTTCCTTTCCGAAAATGCAATAGCCATTAGCCTTCCGTTTTGGACCGCATTGGTGTTTTTAGCGCTCTTCACAACGGTCATTGGACACAGTTTGTTTTTGTATAGTCTCAGCCGTTTTTCAGTTACTTCTGCCAGTATTATAGCGAGCGTTCAGCCGCTTTATGGTATACTGATCGCTTACATTTTCTTAAATGAAATTCCCCATTGGGGAGTCTATGTAGGAGGAACATTGATTGTAGGTGCTGTTTTGGTGGAAAGTTTATCAAACGAGAAGGACTAAAGTTGTATTTACAACAATTTGTTAAATTTAATTTAACTCAAAAAAAATAAAGTACAGAATTTTATTATGCAAGAATAATAGTTTACATTTGAATATTCAACCTAAACGCATTAATCGAAACAAAAAGGATATGAAAATTTTAGTATGCATTAGCCACGTGCCCGATACTACATCGAAAATTAACTTTGTTGAGAGTGATACAAAATTTGACACCAATGGAGTTCAATACATCATCAATCCAAATGACGAGTTTGGATTAACTCGCGCTATGTGGTTCAAGGAAAAAGATGGAGCCAAAGTCGACGTAATTAACGTCGGTGGTGCTGAAACAGAATCAACCTTGAGAAAAGCGTTGGCCATTGGAGCAGATACTGCTATTCGTGTAAATACCGAAGCCCTGGAGGCAAGCCAAGTTGCCCAAGAGATTGTAGCGGTCATCCAATCTGGAGGATATGATCTCATCATTGCAGGTCGTGAATCGATTGACTACAATGGTGGAATGGTTCCTGGAATGATTGCAGCAATGATTGATGCCAGTTATGTAAACAATTGTGTTAGTCTTGAGATTAATGGCGACAAAGCCACGGCTGTTCGAGAAATAGACGGCGGTAAAGAAACCGTTACTACAAGCCTACCTTTGATTATTGGAGGGCAGAAAGGATTGGTAGAAGAAAGTGATTTAAAAATACCCAATATGCGTGGGATAATGATGGCACGTAAAAAACCGTTGAACGTAATTGAACCAATTGGAGCCGCAACCAAAGCGGTAAACATCAACTACGAGAAACCTGCACCTAAAGGAGAGGTGAAATTGGTAGACGCTGAAAATATTGATGAATTAATCAACCTATTGCATAACGAAGCAAACGTAATTTAACCTAAAAAAATAGAAGATGTCTGTATTAATCTATGCCGAAACAGAAGGAGGAAAAGTAAAAAAGGTAGCCTTTGAAGTGGCTTCCTATGGAAAAGCCGTCGCAGATCAAATGGGGTGTGAAGTTGTCGCAGTTAGCTATAATGCAAGCGATGCGGATGTTTTGGGAAACTACGGAATAACCAAAGTCATGAACATTGCCTGTGAGGGTAATTTTGATGCAAAGATATATGCCAGTGGAATTCAACAAGCTGCCGAACAAATCGGCGCAAAAGTAGTTGTTGTAAGTTCAAGTGCAGATAGCCGCTATCTAACGCCTCTTGTGGCCGTTGGTTTGTCTGCGGGCTATGCAACCAATGTTGTTAGTGCTCCAAGCAGTTTGGCACCATTTACCGTTAAGCGTTCTGTCTTTACCAACAAGGCGTTTACTACTTCTGAGATCAGCTCTGACATAAAAATTATTGGGGTTTCCAATAATGCTTTCGGTAGCATTGAAAACAGTATTTCATGTACAGTCGAAGCATTTGAAGCAGATTTAGCTTCTTCAACTGTAACTGTTGAGTCCGTTGATAAAGCAACCGACAAGGTAACCATTGCCGATGCTGAAGTTGTTGTTTCGGGTGGGCGAGGCTTGAAAGGCCCAGAAAACTGGCACATGATAGAAGACCTTGCAGCGGTTTTAGGTGCTGCAACAGCCTGTTCTAAACCTGTTTCGGACATGGGTTGGCGACCACATAGTGAACACGTTGGACAAACGGGGAAACCTGTTGCGTCCAATTTATATATTGCCATTGGTGTTTCTGGAGCAATTCAGCACTTAGCAGGGATCAACTCTTCAAAAGTGAAGGTTGTCATTAACAGCGATCCTGAAGCTCCTTTCTTTAAAGCAGCCGATTATGGAATTGTTGGCGATGCCTTTGAAGTTGTTCCTCAATTGATCGAAAAACTAAAAGCCTTCAAGGCCCAAGCCTAATATTTCATTAGATTGACCTTAAAGCGATGAGCTTTTTCATCGCTTTTTTTATGGGCTAGAAATAAATTCTGCTACTTTTATACTTCACGATTCCAATCATGAATACCTGCTTAAAAAATCATTTTGGTCGCTTGGCCAACGGAGAAGAAGTTTCCGCTTATACTTTATCGAATCCTCGTGGAGTACAGGTTGAAATCCTTTCCTATGGAGGAATCATTTCCAAACTGCTGGTACCCGATAGGGAAGCTGAGGTAGAAAACATAGTTTTGGGCTTTACAACTTTGGAGGAATACATGACCAAAAGTCCATATTTCGGTGCAATCGTTGGGCGTTTTGCCAACCGTATTTCCCAAGGAAAATTTAGCTTATTTGGCAAGGAATATGCTCTTACAATTAACAATGGAGAAAATCACCTCCACGGGGGAAGAAGAGGTTTAGACAAGGTAAATTGGAAAGTTGAACCTAAGGAAACACCAAGAGGTTCTTCACTCATTCTATCCTATATGAGTCCTGCCATGGAAGAAGGTTATCCTGGAAATGTTCACTTTAAGGTATGCTATACATTAACACAGGCGAACAGCTTGGAAATAGATTTCGAGGCAACCACAGATGCACCTACCATTGTCAATCTAACCCAGCACAGTTATTTCAATTTAGCCGGAAAATTTGACCAACAAATACTCGATCATCGGCTGCAGATTGAGGCAGATCATTTTCTTCCTGTCAACATGGACATGATCCCGACTGGAGAGCTAAAAGCTGTGAGCAATACCCCTTTTGATTTCCTGAAGGAAAAGACTATTGGAGAAGTTATTGATGCAGACGATAATCAATTGAGGTTGGGATCGGGCTATGACCATTGTTATGCTTTGAATGATTTTGACCATGGATTGCGAAAGGTAGCTCGAGTCAATCACCCTTGCACTGGGCGAACGATGGAGGTTTTTACCACCTTGCCCGGAATGCAACTGTATACCGCCAACAATTTAGACGCTCCCTTTATTAGACGGAGTGCTTTTTGTTTAGAAACGCAACATTATCCAGACAGTCCCAATCAAGATCATTTCCCTTCTACTGTATTACTTCCTAATGAGAAGTATTGTTCGAGCACACATTTTGTGTTTTCCATAGATTAATCTAGGGTTGTAAAAAGTTGTTGGGGAGCAATAATTTCAAGATATTGAAGAAAAATTGCCGTATGAAACAACCACTCGTTTCCCCTTTGGACCGAACAGCTACAAAAGAGGCAGCAGAAATGGCCTCCTTTTATGAAGAGACGCTTGGCTTTACTCCCAATAGCTTATTTACCATGATGCATCGACCGCGAATTGCAGCTGCTTTTCTTGAAATGAATCAGGCGGTGATGGAAAATAAAGGAAGGATAAGTAGTTCCCTTAAACGTGAGCTAGCCTATTTATCAAGCAGTATAAGCGGTTGCCGTTATTGCGAGGCTCATACCATTCGTGCGGCAGAGCGCTATGGTTCTTCGGAGGAGCGCATGCTTAATTTATGGGAGTATAAAACACATCCCGCTTTTTCTGAGGCTGATCGAGCGGTTTTTGACTTGGCCGTTGCCGCTTCTCAAGTGCCCAATGCTGTGACTGATACAATCGCAGAAAACATGCGTAAGCACTGGGATGAAGGAGAAATCGTTGAGGTACTTGGCGTTGTTGCTCTCTTTGGCTACCTCAATCGTTGGAACGATAGTATGGGAACCGAGATTGAAGAACCGGCGGCGGTTTCTGCTTCAAGTCTATTGGGACATAAAGGTTGGGAAAAAGGAAAACATCAGTACTAGAAAGGCAATAACAAAACCGTATTTAATCCTTTAGTTTGTGTGTTTTGTTGAGCGCATAGACCTCTTCCGCACTGTAGTTGTCTCGATGCAATAAAGCCAGTTGTTTTTCCAATAAGCTTTTCTTGCGAGGTAAGGCTTCTTTAATTCGAATAAAGAGGGGATTATCCTCTTGTTTGGAGATCAATTCAATACAGGCTTGCATTACATTTAAGACAGACATGATTTGGTTGGGAATCCAAGAAATGATTGGGGTACCTCCTGTTGCGCTTGCATAGGTAGTGTTTTGCATGATGTATTTTTGGACAAATTGCCAATGTCCATTGCGAAAAAAGTAAATTTCTTCCAGTATGCCTAAAAGGAGAACCAAGCCCTCTTCATTTCCACAGTCGTTAAGCCAACCCATTAATCCCTCTGGATGGAGTTGTGTCATGTCTTCTTTAAGGTCTTCAAAGAAATGCTGAACACAAACGGGACGATAGGCCCTTAAATCCATTAAATAGGCGGTCAATTCGTTTGTAGGATAGTAATTGATGACTCCTGTAAAAATATCCATGGTAGGGATAATATTGTCTTGTGCGCCAGTTTGTCCTCTGTACTGACGGGCTTTTTCATCCACACCCTCGTAATAAACTCCTTCATTGAAAATCGCTTCATTCCCTTTTATTCCCATGATAAAGACCCTGAAGTCATTGTAATGTTTCCATCGAGAGGCTTCCCACATGATCTTTCTCCGACCATTGATCTTGATCATGGCCTGATAACATTGATCTAGGGAGGTGTTAATCTTCGATTTAGTTTTGTTTTCATCAATCTTTTCTAGGGTTCCTAGGACTCCTTTGATAAGCTCAGGGGAATATTGATTGATGTCGACGTGAAGCATAATAAAACCTCTTTCGTCGGGCATACCAGAAAACTTAACCGCCATGTCAAGATTTTCCCACATAAAGCCTTTTGTAGAATCTCTTTTAACATAATTTCCAAGGGAGTAGGCATAGTGATAGTCAAGCCAAGGATAAACCTTGAGTTTTTCTGCAACTGCACAGAAAGGAATGGCAAGTTGTGCAGGGAGTTGCTGATTCGCTTTTCCATATTTTCCTGTTTCAAGCTGAGCAAAATGTGCGGGGGCTAAAGTATAAGCCGAGGATAGAAAAGCATAGGCCCGAAACAATGCCTGTAGAATAAAAGGGTCGCTTTCTTGCGCTACTTTTTTTATAAAATTCGGTAAATCTGCTACTCTTTTTTCAATTTCTCCATTGATGCCCAAAACGCCTTTTTCTCCATTTTCTTTTTGTCTTGGCAAATCATCCAAAAGCAGTTGTAAGGCTTTGTAGGATGACGGTAAAGATTTTAGCGGATCTTTACAGGGTAAAAAACCATGTATGGGGCTTACATGAAAAAAGCCATCGGTATATCGCGTTAAATTCATGGCAGTTTGGGGTTAAAATTTTATGCACAATTACATTTATTGTTACAAATATAACAAATTCAGTTATTGATCAATTTTTAGGAGAAGGTTTCTAAATAGAGGGTGTCCTTCGCTTATGAATAATCGGGAAAAATCAAATTACATGAAAACCTCAAGGATACCTCCGTTTGAAGAAGTTAATTTAACGATGGAGGTGCCGGCTGGCAACAATATTGTTTCGCCATAGTTTAAAGTATAGCGTATATTATTTACAGTAAGAATAATGTCATTATCAACACACATATAAATTACAAATGAATCTAATTTTGAATAATCTTTTGTTATTTCACCTTCAATTAATAAATAGTTCGTTTTAAAATAGGGTGAATGAATTAATTTATTTGACTTATTTTTTTTGGTAGGGTAGTCCGTCTTATAATTTTCACAGACATTAAAGTCCAAAACATTTTCAGCTAGATCATTGTGTAATTCTCGCTTTTCACCTGTCAATTTATCGATTCGATCATAATCATAAATTCTATAGGTAATGTCGGATGTTTGCTGGATTTCAGCCAATAATACACCAGCTCCTATTGCATGAATACGTCCAGCAGGGATATAGAACGCATCTCCTTTATGCGTTTTTTCATAGTGTACAAATTCTAAAACACTAGTTGTTTTAAGTGCAGCTTGATACTCTACAACACTTAATTCTTTTTCAAAACCCATTATAATTTCAGCATCTAAATCGTTTTCCATGATAAACCACATTTCATTTTTACCAAAAGAATTATGCTGCTTTTTGGCAAATTCATTATCAGGATGAACTTGAATAGATAAAGGTGCTTTAGAGTCTATGAATTTTATCAATAAAGGAAACTGACCGTTGAACATTTTATAAACAGAATGCCCAATAAACTCGCCTTTAAACTCGCCTATTAGTTCTTTTAATCGATAGCCTTTTAGTGGACCATTCATGACCCTAGTTTCATCTCCGTCAACATCAGAAACCTCCCAAGACTCACCAATATTTTGTTCGTTGTAATCTTTTTTTAAAACAGTTTTTAATTTATCACCACCCCAAAGTCTGTACTTATAGAGTGGTTGAAATTTTAAAGGATATAGTTCCATTAAATATTATTTATTGTAAGGTTTTTAATCATAAAAAGCATGTTCATATTAATCTTATGAAAACCAATAGGAGGTAAAAAAAAACTAGTAGATCATTATTTAAGAAATAACTTTCTACTAGTTTTCAACTATATATACTAATTGTCCATTAGCGCAAAATCGTAATCAATACTCTAGATTTCCATTAATATCCAGTGTTTTGGGTCAAATTAGGGTTGTTGCCAAGTTCAAGTGCAGGAATTGGAAACAACAAGTGCTTTTCTTGAAGCGTTTGATTTGAACTGAGAAGAGTATGTCCTACAAAATTGTCAAAACTGCCCGTCACACTATTAAAGGCCTTTCTAAGACGAACCATATCAAACCAAGCTTTTCTCTCATAGCATAACTCATGCCATCTTTCTTTCCAAATTAATTCTCTGAATGCATCTTTAGACAAAGAGCTTGGCGTGGTTAATCCTGCTCTATCTCTGACTCTTTTTACAGCATTAATAGCAGCTGCAGATGGACCAGAAACTTCATTTGAAGCTTCAGCATAAATTAACAATACTTCGGCAAAACGAATAACAGAAAAATTCAGGAAGTCACCTTGACCATTGCCATCCACAGTATCGCTTCCGAAATTGGCTACATTAAAGGCTTTAAAAATATGAGGACCACCTAAGTCAGTAAGCGCTCCGTTTCCGCCCACAAAGTAATCAGTATAAAACCAACCTTGACGATTTACTTTTCGCAAATCTCCACTTTCAAATGAGTTATAAAAATTTGTTTCAGGCAAATTTGTTTGCCATCCTGTAGCTCCACCTTTAGTAATGTTTCTGGCAGGTAGAAAGCTTAATGATTCGTAGTTTGCGCTCACATTGGGCGCATATTGAACGCTGAAAATATGTTCAATGGTGTTTTCATTACTTTCTAGAGAAATTTCGTTATAGGTATCAAATAACCCAATGCTTGGACTTAAGTTCATTACCTCTAGGGCTTTAGTTGCCGCGTCAGCATAATGCGCTGTTATGTTTAGTGGGTGTCCAGCCATAGTTAAATAAACTTTAGCCAATAGTGACTTAACCGCCGCTAAAGAAACCCTACCTGATGCATCTGTAGCTGGCAATCCTGCTGTTTCAGCAAATTGTAAATCAGAAACAATTTGATCATAAACAATGTCTTGCGAAGTTCGTTGAGCATAAAAATTATCAGAACCGGTACCAACAGGAGTGGTAATTAAGGGAACATCTCCCCAGATTCGTACAGCATTAAAATAAGCCCAAGCTCTTAGGAAATAGGCTTCTCCTAAAATTTGTTTTTTCCGTGACTCAGACATAAAAATAGCTGGAACATTTTCAATCACCATATTTGCGTTACCAACAAGCTTATAAGTTCCTGCCCAAATACTTCTAGCATGTATCAAATTAGAAGTATAAGACAATGATGCTAAACTATTCAAGTCTGGATTACTAGAGCTATTATTTATTGATTGTCCTGAAACAGCTTCCAATAAATGCCAATTACTTGAATTTCCTCCAGAAAACCCACCGAAAACATCTCTTGTGGTCGCATAAACTGCGTTCAATGCAGATTCAGCATGAGTCCCTGTTTTATAAAAAGAATCTGGATTTAAAGAGGATTGGTTATTTTCCTCTAAAAAATCTGAACAACTTAATATAGTTGTGGTTATGAGCGCTAAAGTGAGTGCTCTATTTATATCTTTTATTTTAAAAATTTTCATAAGTTATGATTTTAAGTTTCCTGTAATTAAAGTCCAATTTGTAATCCTAGTACAAAGGTTGAAGATCTTGGATAATCATACCACTTCACCCCTTGGGAAGCTACACCGCTACCCCCAAATGCATTTTTGTCATCTACTTCAGGATCTCCCATTAAATCTTTATTCATTATTAAAAAGAAATTCTGAGCCGAAGCATAGATTCTTAAATTATTTAAGTTAATGCGTTGAAGCAATTCAGGGTTAAATGTATATCCAAACATCAAGTTATTTCCACGAAGGAAGGAACCATCTTTCACCATGTGAGAATCATATAATGACACATATCCAGCAGAGGCATTTCTTAGTTGTGGAATCATTGTGTTTTGATTATTTGGTGTCCAAGCATCTAATACAGTTATATAGTGATTGGAATTTCCTATTACGTTTTCACCCTCATGTAATGCAAGGTCAGCAACATCGTTACCAATGGAATATTGAAGATCAATGGTGAGATCAAAGTTTCCATATGTAAAATAATTTACAAAGGTCCCATAAGCATCGGCATATCCATTACCAATTATGGATCTATCATCGTTATCAATAACAGAATCACCATTGAAATCTTTATGCTTTACGTCTCCAGGCAATAAACCATATCTAGCAGCTTCTGTAGCTTCATCTGTACCCCAGACTCCCAAACGAGTAAACCCATACATAGATCCCATAGCCTCACCTATTCTAATGATTGAACCACCACCTAGATAATCACCTGATCCAACACCAAAAATATCAGAAGGTGAAGCGAGTGAAAGTACTTCATTTGTATTCATCGAAATATTAAAAGTTGAATTCCAAGTAAAGTTAGCAGTATCTATATTTGTTGAATTTAAACTCAATTCGAAACCCTTATTTTCCATTGATCCAATATTTTGTGTCAAGACACTGAATCCGCTTGTTTGTGGAATTGGGGCATTCAACAGCATATCGGTTGTTTTTCTATTATAATAGTCTACCTCCAAATTGACTCTATTGTCAAATAGTCCCAGTTCAACACCAATATCATACTGGGTCACGATCTCCCATCTTAAATCAGAATTTTCAAGTGTTATCAAACCCGTTCCTCCTGCTGAACTGCTCCCAAAAGCAGCGGTATATCCAGGAATATTACTTCCACCAATATTTGGCCCAGGACCCAGCTGAGCTTCCGAAGAGTAAGCGGGTATGCTTGAGTTACCTGTTTGACCGTAACTAGCTCTAAGCTTAAGGTTTGAGATTACAGTATTATCGGCAAGAAAATCTTCTTCAGATATTTTCCAGGCAGCTGCTGCAGAGGGAAAAAATCCCCATTTATTTGCTGCACCAAACTTAGAGGATCCATCTGCTCTTGCTGTAAATGTAAAGAGATATTTATCCTTAAGGTTATAATTGATTCTTGTAAAAAAGGAATTAAGCGATTCTGCTGCCATAGAGGATGCTGAATTTTTATATCCTGCTGCACCTAGGTTGTTAGGGCCGTAACCATCTGAGGGGGTACCAAATCCATCCCCTTGTAAATAATTTTGATCCGTTTTTTGCCAAGAAGCCCCCAATAGTGCAGTAAACGAATTATTTTCATCAATTTCTTTCGTATAGGTTAAATAGTTTTCAATCGAATAAAAAACATTTCTTGATTGACCTTGAATCGCCCCATTATTTCCACCATTGAAATATCCTGGAAAAAATATTTTTCTTCCTTGATTTAGTACATTGGAAGCAATAATTGTTTTCATTTCTAAATCCTTAGAAAAACTGATGTTTGTAAAGAAGCTACCTGTAAAATTGTGACTATCAGTATTATAATCACGATCTTTTAAATCCATTACTGGATTCCACATA
>Ga0209138_1002323_pt1 | contig 14792 bp, 15 predicted proteins | sample SaaInl3SG_22_DNA_FD_184645 | JGI IMG/M metagenome (GOLD analysis project Ga0209138, IMG submission 184645) | Marine microbial communities from expanding oxygen minimum zones in the Saanich Inlet - ESP_153SG_22_DNA (SPAdes) (version 2) | ecosystem: Environmental > Aquatic > Marine > Intertidal...
TGAATCTAAAGGACATCAAATAATTCCTTTCTCTGTTAAGAATGAAAATAATGTACCAACTCCTTTTGATAAATATTTCCTAGATCCAGTCCAATATAAATCTTTTTATCAAAATATTTCTGTAAAGTCAGGGATTAAAACAGCTATAAAGTCTATATATTCAATAGAAGCAAAGCAAAAATTAAGGTTACTTCTGAAAGAAAATAAAGTAGATATAGCTCAATTTAATAATATATCAAATTATCACACTCCAAGTATTATACCCGTTTTAAAAGAGTATAACATACCGATAGTCTGGAGGATTCTAGATTATAGGCTAATATGCCCAAATTCAACACTTTTGTCAAATGACAAAATTTGTGAAGCTTGTTTTAAAGGTAAGTTTTACAATTGTATTATTAAGAAGTGTAAAAAACAGTCATTTCTGGCAAGTACACTATTGGCCTTAGAAAGTTATACATATTCAATTTTACCATACTATGACAAGGTTGATATGTTTTTATTTCAAAGTGAATTTACTAGAGATATGTTTGTTAAATTTGGTTTTGATAAATCAAAAACAAAAATAGTAGAAAATAGTTTTGATTTTTCGAATATTACGCCATCTTACAAAAGCGAAGATTATATCCTCTACTTTGGAAGGATTTCAAAGGAAAAAGGAATTAAAACATTGCTAAAGGCAATGATTAATATTCCTAATATTAAACTAAAGATAGTTGGAGATGGACCTCAACTTGAAGAATACAAATCATTTGTTAAAAATAATAAAATCAATAATGTGGATTTATTAGGACCTAAATGGGGCTCAGAATTAGATCCATTAATCCAAGGTTGTAAATTTACTATAGTACCTTCAGAATGGTATGATCCCAGTCCTTACGTTGTTCTTCAGTCGTTCGCTTATGGTAAACCTGTTCTTGCATCTAATATAGGGGGCCTCAAGGATTTAATTGTTGATAATCAAAATGGTCAATTATTTGAGCCAAAAAATCATGAACAGTTATCAGATAAAATTAAAAAACTTTTTTCTGACAAAGATAAAATTATAGAATTAGGTATTGTAGCTAGAAGAATGTTAGAAGAAAAAAATAACTCAGAAAGATATTATTCCGAAACAATGAATGTTTTTAAAAAATTAACAGAGAATAAATAATGAATGTATTATTGATTGGTGGAAACGGTTTTATAGGCTCACATATAGTTGATAAGCTTATTGCGGAAGGACACAAAGTACGCGTGTTTGATTTTCAATTTGAAAAATATAGAACTCCATTGCCAGATGTTGATTATCGTCTATTTTCTTTAGACAACTCAAATGAATTAGCTTCAGCAATGGAAGGAATAGATTGTGTTTTCCATCTTGCGAGTTTAGCATTTCCTGGTAGTTCAGATTTTGATCTAATTAAAGAAATGGAAAGTAATTTATTTTCAACCATAAATATTTTAAATTTAGCTGTAAAAATTGGAATAAAAAAGTTTGTTTATTTTTCATCTGGAGGTGCTGTTTACGGCTCAACAAATGGTAATAGTTTTTCAGAAAAAGCTGTTTTAAATCCAATATCGTCATATGGTATAATAAAAGCGACTTCAGAAATGTATATATCTCTTTATCAAAAAAAATATGGTATGGATGTATTGATTATTAGACCTTCGAATCCTTTTGGACCTCGTCAAAATTACACAAAGGGTCAAGGTGTCATACCAATCTTTTTAAACAATATAAAGAATAATATACCTATTTCGATTTTTGGAGATGGAGAAGGGAAAAAAGATTACATATATATAACTGATCTTGTGAATTCGGTATATGATTTATTTAAAGCAAATAGTAAAGGTGTTTTTAATATTGGTTCGGGTAAAGAAAACTCTATAAATAGTATAATTAAAGAAATTAAATCAATTATAAAAAAAGATTTCACTTTTGATCATACTGATCGAAAAATTCATGATGTAAATAATTTAAGTTTAGATATTTCTAAGTTAAAATCTCAAATTGAAATTGAGAATTTTGTAAGTTTCAGAGAAGGAATAAAGAAAACTTGGGCATGGATAGTTAATATTTAATTTAATGAAAATTTTAAATAATTTAATAGGTTTATTAGGTCGTAAAGATTACAAGATTGATGAAAACATAAATAATTATGATCTTTATCTATTTTTATTAAATAAATTCAGCAGTTTATTTAGAGGGTTTATACTCAAAGCGAGTGTTAAAAAATCTAAAGGATTAATATTTATTGGAACAAGATGTAAAATATCTCACAGAAATAAAATTTCTTTAGGACGTACTATAATAATTGGTGATAATGTAATCATAAACGCTTTATCAAAAAATGGAATAATTACGGGTGATAATGTCTCAATAGCATCCAATACTATAATTGAATGTACAGGAGTCATAAGGGATTTAGGAGAGGGTTTAATTATCGGTAATAATGTTGGGATTGCTCCGAATTGTTTCATACAAGTTAGAGGAAAAGTTCAAATTGGTAATAATGTCATTTTTGGTCCAAATGTTATGATATTTTCAGAAAACCATAATTTTTCGGATCTGAATATTCCTATAAATCTTCAAGGAGAAACAAGAAAAGGTGTTAAAATAAATGATGGAGTATGGATTGGTGCCCGAGCTGTTATTTTGGATGGTGTTTCTGTTGGAGAAAACAGTATCATTGCTGCTGGAAGTGTCGTTGTCAAAGATGTACCCCCCTTTTCAATAGTTGGAGGTGTTCCTGCTAAAGTTTTAAAATCTAGAAAATAAATAAATAAATAAATAAATAAATAAATAAATAACATTAAAGATGAAGAAAAAAATTTATATCGCTGGTAGTGGTGGAATGCTTGGTGAAGCATTTTATGAAAATTTTAAAAATGATTTTGAATTAAAATGTACAGATAAAGATGTGAACGAAGATTGGTTATCATTTTTGGATTTTAGAGATAATGACGCATATGTAAAAGATGTAGAATCTTTTAATCCTGATTATCTCTTTCATATAGGAGCCTATACCGACTTAGAGTTTTGTGAAAAGAACTCTGACGATACATATTTAACTAATACGCTTTCTGTAGAGAATGCTGTTTTAATAGCGAACAAATTAAATATTCCATTATTGTATATAAGTACAGCTGGTATTTTTGACGGAAAAAAAGATTTATATGATGATTGGGATATGCCAAATCCACTCGGAGTATACGCTAGGTCTAAATATATGGGTGAAAGGTTTGTATGTGAAAATGCAGAAAGATTTTTAGTATGTAGAGCAGGTTGGATGATGGGATCAGGACCTAAAAAAGATAAGAAGTTTATCCATAAATTAATGAAGCAAATAAAAAATGGGGCTAAAGAACTTTTTATTGTTGACGATAAGGATGGCACTCCTACCTACACTCATGATTTTGCAAAAAATGTAAAATTACTTATAGAAAAAGAGAATTGGGGCTTATATAATTTAGTTTGTGGTGGTGAAACGAGTAGATTAGAAGTTACTGAAGAACTTTTAAAATTATTAAAGTTAGACGATACTATTAAAGTAAACTCTGTAAAGTCAGAGCACTTTAAAGATATATATTTCGCTGAAAGACCACCAAACGAAAGGCTAGTTAATAAAAAATTAGATCTAAGAGGTCTTAATATAATGCAAGATTGGAAGTCAGCTTTGAAAGAATATGTTGAGAACTATTATCATAATTATTTATAACAAAAAATGAAGAAAAAAAAAATTGCTATTATTGGTTCCCATGGTTTGTATGCAAGTTATGGAGGTTGGGATCAATTAGTTAATAATTTGGCAGATAATAAGTCAAATAACATAGAATATATTATATATAATTCTTCTTGTACTAAGTTTGTGAAAGCCCCTCCTTTAGGAGTCTCTGTGAAAAAATTAATTTTTAAAGCTGATGGCTGGCAAGGATTTTTCTTCGATTTTTATTCAATTATATTGTCGTATTTTAACTCAGATGCTTTACTGCTATTAGGTGCTCAAGGGATGCCAATAATACCTTTCTTAAGTTTTTTTAAAAATCAAAATATTATTGTAAACATCGGTGGTGTTGAATGGGAAAGACCTAAGTATAATAAGTTAGTAAAGAAATATTTTAAATATTGTTTTAAACTTTCTTTAAAGAAGTCAAGAACGATTATTATAGATAATGAACATTATAAAACTTTTATTCCTTCTAATAGTGAGTGTTCCTCATTAGTAATTCCCTATGGAGGAACTATAGATTCTTCATTAGAAATTAATAACGAATTATCTAAAAAATACTCATTCCTTAAAACAGATTATTTTTTATCAATTAGTAGGTCTCTTGAAGATAATAAAATAGATGAATTATGTAATATTTTTAAAGATTCAAATAAAAAATTAGTTTTAATTTCAAATTTTTCCAAATCCGAGTATGGTAAAAATGTTTTTAATAAGTATAGTAATATAAATAATATATACTTGATTGATGGTTTATATAATAAACCTGAATTGGACTTAGTTAGAAGAAAGTGTTTAGCATATATCCATACACACACTTTGTGTGGAACTGCACCTTCTTTGGTTGAAATGATTGTCTCAGGTAGGCCAATACTATCAATTGATATTCCACAGAATAGATATACTTTAAAAGATGAAGGTTATTTCTTTAAAAATTTTGAAGATTTACAGTCTCATTTAAAACTTAATAATTCGATGGAATATTATACCCCAAAAAAAGAGTTAATAAAAAGTTATTCATGGAGAAATATTGTTAAAAAATATGAAACAATCTATTAATAATTAAATTTTACTCACGTGAAAAAAAAAATTTTAATAACCGGAAGTACAGGGTTTATTTGCCAAAACTTACGAGTGTTTTTAAGTAATGATTTTGAAGTAGAAACTATTTCATTGAGATATCAAAAGGATCAAATTTTATCCATTGATAAGAGCTTTGATATCGTAATTCATACAGCTGGAATGGCACATGATTTAAAGAATTCAAAAAGTCTCAATGATTATTTGGAATCAAACTTTGAATTAACCAAACAGTTATATTCTGCTTTTTTAAAATCAAATGCAAAAAAATTTTTATTTTTTAGTTCAGTGAAAGCAGTAGCTGATTCCATAGAGAACAAACTAGATTCGACTAAAGTACCAAATCCAAAAACTCATTATGGTATTTCAAAAAGAAAAGCTGAAGAATTTATAATTAAGCAAAATAGTAAGAATAAATTTTTTTATATTTTAAGACCTTGTATGATACATGGAGATGGTAATAAGGGTAACTTAAATTTACTTTTTAACATCATAGATGCTGGTATTCCTTGGATTTTAGGTGCTTTCAAAAATTCCCGTTCTTTTCTAAGCATAGATAATTTAAATTTTATTGTTAGAGAATTATTAATTAGTGATATTCGATCAGGGCTATATTTTTTGTCAGACAGTAATCCTATTTCTACAAATTCTATTGTTAGAAGAATTGGAGCTTCAGTTTCTAAAAGAATAATTATACTTAAAATCCCAAAAATTATTATTAAGTTTTTTGCAATCATTGGTGACTTTTTAAAACTTCCGATTAACTCTGAAAGGTTGAAAAAACTTACTGAGAGTTATGTAGTTGATAATTCTAATATTTTACAAGCAATAAACAAAAAATTGCCATTAACAGCAGAAGAGGGGTTAGATAAAACATTTAAAACATTGATTAAAAAATAAATATGAAAGGAATTATATTGGCAGGAGGTAGTGGAACAAGACTATATCCAATTACAAAAGGAGTTTCTAAGCAACTATTACCAGTGTATGATAAACCGATGATTTATTATCCTCTATCAGTATTAATGTTGGCAGGTATTCAAGAAATTTTAATAATTTCTACTCCTGAGGATCTGCCCAATTTCATGAAGTTATTAGGCGATGGTTCTGAAATAGGATTGAAACTATCTTACAAAGAACAACCAAGCCCTGATGGTTTGGCTCAAGCATTTATTATTGGTGAAGATTTTATTGGGAGTGATGATGTATGTTTAGTTTTAGGAGATAATATTTTCTATGGATATGGTTTTTCTGAAACTTTACAAAATGCAAAAAAAAATGTAGAAGAAGGTAAATCTACTGTATTTGGTTATTATGTAAATGATCCAGAAAGGTATGGAGTTGCATCGTTTGATAATAATGGAATAGTTACTTCAATAGAAGAGAAACCAGAAAAGCCAAAATCTAATTATGCAGTAGTTGGTTTATATTTCTACACGAATGATGTCGTGAAAATTGCTAAAACAATTAAACCTTCTCATAGAGGTGAATTGGAAATAACAACAGTAAATCAGGAGTATTTAAAGAGAAATGACTTAAAAGTACAATTATTGGGTAGAGGTTTTGCTTGGTTAGATACAGGTACACATGATTCTTTAATGGAGGCCGGTCAGTTTATAGAAACCATTGAAAAGAGACAAGGATTAAAGGTAGCTTGTTTAGAGGAAATAGCCTACAGTATGAAATACATAGACAAAGTGCAGTTAAGTAAATTAGCAGAGCCATTAAAGAAAAATGGCTATGGGCAATATCTATTAAAATTAGCAAAGCAATAAAATGAAGTTTATTAAAACGGAAATACCAGATGTTTATATTATAGAACCCTTAGTTTTTGGAGATAATAGAGGGTATTTTTTAGAATCTTTTAACTTAGAAAAGTTTGAAGAAAATATCTATCCTATAAAATTTGTGCAAGACAATGAATCTAAATCCTCTAGAGGCGTTTTAAGAGGTTTACATTTTCAAAAACCTCCTTTTGAACAAGCTAAATTAGTCCGCTGCATTGAAGGAAGAGTTTTAGATGTTGCGGTAGATGTTAGAAAGGGTTCTCCAACTTATGGAAAGCATCTAGCGGTAGAGCTTTCAGGAGAAAATAAAAGACAATTGTTTATTCCAAGGGGTTTTGCACATGGATTCTCTGTTTTGAGTGAGTCTGCTATTTTTGCCTACAAAGTAGACAATATCTATGCACCAGAATCTGATTCTGGAATTCGTTTTGATGATAAAGAATTGAATATAGATTGGGGTTTGTCAGAAGAAGAGATTAAGTTATCAGTCAAGGATAAAAATTTAATACCCTTCAAAGATTTAAATTCACCTTTTAAATTCTAAAAATATGAATATTTTAGTTATCGGTTCCAATGGCCAGTTAGGTTCGGAAATAAAAGATTTAGCTACAAACTATAAAAATTTCAATTTCTTTTTTATGGATTTACCTGAGTTAGATATTTGCAACAGCAGTGAATTAAATCTTTTTATTAAAGATAATAATATAAAAGCAGTTATAAATTGTGCTGCATATACTGCTGTCGATAAAGCAGAACAGGATTCCGATATTGCTGAAAAAGTAAATGCAACAGGTGTTTTAAATCTTGTGAATGCTGTAGCAAAAGTAAATGGTAAACTAATCCATATTTCTACAGATTACGTGTTTGATGGAAATAATTTTTTACCATATCAAGAGTTAGATCAAGTAAACCCAATAGGTGTTTACGGTAATACAAAAAGAAGTGGAGAATTGGCTGTAATTAATTCTGATATTGATGCGGTTGTGATAAGAACCTCCTGGTTGTATTCAGCATATGGGAATAATTTTGTAAAAACAATGTTAAGATTAGGGAATGAAAGGGACGAATTAGGAGTGATTTTTGACCAAGTGGGTTCACCAACCAATGCATCTGATTTGGCAAAGACATGTTTAGATATTCTTGCTTATAGTAAAGAAGCTAATATAAATTCTAAAGGAAATCTATATCATTTTTCGAATGAAGGAGTTGCTTCTTGGTATGATTTTTCATTAGCCATTATGACTTTGGGTAAAGTAAATTGTAATGTTAAACCAATTGAGACAAAAGATTATCCAACACCTGCAAAAAGGCCTCATTTTTCGGTGTTAAATAAATCAAAAATTAAAAATGATTTTGAAATTGATATTCCATATTGGAGAGATTCCCTAGCGAAATGTATTTTGAAATTAAACAAAAATTAAACAAAAATTATGAAAAAAAATATATTAATTACGGGTGGCGCTGGATTTATAGGTTCTCATCTAGTGAGATTATTGGTGAATAAATATCCAAATTATGAAATTATTAATATGGATAGTTTAACCTATGCGGGTAATCTAGCAAATCTAAAAGATATAGAAGATAAAGACAATTATACTTTTGTGAAATGTGATATCTGTGATTTAAAGAAAGTAACAGAGGTTTTTCAAGAGTATAATATAGACTCAGTAATTCACTTAGCAGCAGAATCGCATGTAGATCGTTCTATTGATGATCCATTTTCATTTGCACAAACCAATGTTATGGGAACCTTGAGTCTGCTGCAAGTGGCAAAAGAATTTTGGAATGCCAATTTTGAGAATAAGTTATTTTACCATGTTTCTACGGATGAAGTCTATGGTTCACTTGGTGAAAAAGGCTTTTTTACAGAAGAAACCGCCTATGACCCACATTCTCCCTATTCGGCATCCAAAGCATCATCAGATCATTTTGTAAGAGCTTTTCATGACACCTATAGATTGCCTACAGTGATATCTAATTGTTCTAATAATTACGGTTCATACCAGTTTCCTGAGAAATTAATTCCATTATTTATTAATAATATCGTAAATAATAAATCATTACCTATATATGGGAAAGGAGAAAATGTGAGAGATTGGCTATTTGTTGATGATCACGCCAGAGCTATTGATGTTATTTTTCACAACGGAAAATTAGGAGATACCTATAATATTGGCGGATTTAATGAATGGAAAAATATAGACTTGATCAAAGTAATGATTAAAACAGTTGATCGATTGCTCGGAAGAGAAGAAGGTGCTTCAGAAAAATTAATTACCTATGTCACGGATAGAGCAGGACATGACTTAAGGTACGCAATAGATTCTACAAAGCTAAAAGAAGAATTGGGGTGGGAACCTTCCCTGCAGTTTGAAGAAGGAATTGATAAGACCGTAAAGTGGTACTTAGATAATGGAGATTGGTTACAAAATGTAACCTCGGGAGAGTATGAGAAATATTATGAAGCGATGTACAAATAAAGCTTTATTAAAATAATTAAATAAAAACAGACTAAATTTCTTTTAATAAAAGATAGTCTTTAAAGATACAAAATGAATCAATTTAAAAAAGCATTTTATAAAAAGATAAGTTTTGATGAGGATATTTTAAAAAACAAAAATATTTTATCAAACAAAATTTGTAATCAAAATATTTTAGTTATTGGAGGTGCTGGTACAATTGGATCTAGCTATATCAAACAAATTTTAAAATATAAACCTTCAAAAATAACAGTTGTTGATATTAATGAAAATGGGTTGACAGAATTAACTCGAGACTTGAGAAGTTCAAACTTACTAGATTATAATCCAGAATACATTACGTATCCAGTAAATTTGTTAAGTGATACTTTTGATAAAATTTTTAATTCAGAAACTTGGCGAGTAGTTGCTAATTTTTCAGCTCATAAACATGTCCGTTCAGAAAAAGATAAAATTTCTGTGGAAGCTTTAATTAAAAATAATGTCTTTGGAGCAATCAAGCTTTTAAATCTTTGCGAGTTAAACCCACCAAAATATTTTTTTAGTGTTTCTACCGATAAAGCTGCTAATCCAGTAAATATCATGGGGGCTTCAAAAAGCTTAATGGAAAAATTAATTTTATCAAAGAAAAATAATTTTAGGGTGTCAACAGCTCGATTTGCAAATGTTGCTTTTTCTAATGGAAGTTTATTGGATGGCTTTATATATAGGTTAAATAAGAAACAACCTCTTTCATGTCCAGAGGATATTAAACGCTTTTTTGTAACTCCAGAACAATCTGGTCAAATATGTTTATTGGCTACTTTCTTGGGTGAAACAGGAAATATTTTCTTCCCAAAGTTAGACTTTGATAAAGATCAGATATATTTTAAAGAAATTGCATTAGATTTTTTAAAGGAGAACGGATTTGAACCAGTTTTAGTAAAGTCAGAAAAAGAAGCGAAAGAATTTGATTTTGATAAGAACCCCAATAAATATCCGATTTATTTCTTTAAGACAGATACTTCTGGTGAAAAAACATATGAAGAGTTCTTTACTGAAGAGGAAGATTATGAAATTAATAAGTACGACTCTTTAGGTTTCATAAATACTCCAGATGTTAAAATATCTTTTGAAGATGTAGAAACTGATTTTGAGTCTGTATTTAGTAATTCAAATTCTCAAAAGTCAGATATTGTAACTGTTATTAAAAAATATGTTCCAGATTTTATGCATATAGAAACCGGAAAACACTTAGATCAAAAAATGTAAACTATGTACAATTTTTTTAAACGCTTATTAGATATTATTGTTAGCCTATTGTCACTAATTATTCTCTTACCTATTTTTATTCCAATTATTATAATTCTGAGACTTTCTGGAGAAGGAGAAGTTTTTTATTTTCAAGAACGTTATGGAATATATAATTCAAAATTTCAAATATGGAAATTTGCAACAATGCTTAAAAACTCTATGAATATAGGTACAGGAAGTATTACGCTTCAAAATGATCCCAGAGTTACAAAAATTGGATCTTTTTTAAGAAAAACAAAGATTAATGAACTTCCACAGATTATTAATATTTTAAAGGGAGATATCAGTTTAGTCGGTCCAAGGCCATTAGTAACAAAAACATTTACAGCATATAATAAAGAGGTACAATCAAAAATATATAATGTAAAACCTGGTCTTACAGGAATTGGCTCAATTATTTTTAGAGATGAGGAATCAATTATTTCAGCTGTTACAGATGAAGACCCTCATGAGTTTTATAAACGTATTATAGCACCTTATAAAGGTGAGTTAGAAATGTGGTATCAAGAGCATAATTCATTTATCTTAGATTTACAATTAATTTTCATGACCGCTTGGGTGATTCTAGTTCCTACTTCAAAGCTTTATGAAAAGTGGTTTAAAGATTTACCAAAGCGAAATTTTTAATTAAAGTTAAATGAAAAAAATATTAGTAACGGGAGGATTAGGTTATATTGGTTCCCATGTAGTTGTCGAATTGCAAAACAATGGGTTTGAGGTAGTAATTATAGATGATTTGTCAAATTCATCATTAGACATATTAGATCGCATTTTTAAAATTAGTGGTAAAAAATTGCTATTTGAGAAAATTGACTTAAAAGAAAAAAAGTCTGTTGTTGATTTTTTTAAGAGACACGATGATATTGATGGTATAATACATTTCGCAGCCTCTAAAGCGGTTGGTGAGAGTGTAGATAATCCTCTAAAATATTATGAGAATAACATACATTCATTAGTATATTTATTACAAGAAATAAATAAGTTAGCTTCAAAGAAACTAATTTTTAGTTCCTCATGCACTGTTTATGGACAAGCAGATGAACTACCAATTACAGAACAAGCACAAATTAAAGAACCTGAATCTCCTTATGGAAATACAAAAAAGGTAGGAGAACAAATCATTAAGGACTCCTGCTCTGCAAATACATTGTTAAACACCATTGCATTAAGATATTTTAACCCAATTGGGGCACATAAATCTGCAAATATTGGGGAGTTACCTATAGGAACTCCACAGAATTTAGTTCCCTTTGTAACACAAACTGGAATCGGACTTCGAAAAAAACTCTCTATTTTTGGAAATGATTATCCAACACCAGATGGGACTTGTATTAGAGACTATATTCATGTGGTAGATCTGGCAAAAGCACATGTAATCGCAATGGAACGCTTACTTAAAAAGAAAAATACAGAAAACTATGAAGTTTATAATATTGGAACTGGAAAAGGTTCTTCTGTTTTAGAGGTTGTAAATACTTTTGAGGAAGTAAGTGGTGTGAAATTAAACTACTCTTTTGCTGAAAGACGAGCTGGAGATATTATATCTGCATATGCAGATACAACAAAAGCAAATACAGTTCTTGGGTGGAAATCAGAACTAACTTTAAAGGATTCTTTATATTCTGCTTGGGAGTGGGAGAAAAAGATCAGAAGCTAATCAATAAAATTATAGGTAATTGACTTTTTGTATATTTAGTTTTTAATAAAATCAATTATAACTATGCCATTCGATCCAAAATCCGCTAAGAAAGCAGGAAAAAAATCTAAAAGAGGTCCTGCAAAAAAAGAAGGGCCTTCCATTAAAGAAAAGATGGAGTTACTCTATGAAAAAGTGTTGGATGATTTGCTCGTAAACCAAGAAAATCTCACAAAAACAGAACGGGTAAAGCTCTTTGTAACCCTTTCGGGATATCTATTTCCAAAGAACAAGCCGATTGAAGAAAAGACCGAACCAGAAAAACCCCTTTTTAAGTTAGCTGATTTAGTATCGTTTGAACCAGAAGAAGACTCTACCAAATAATTTTAAATTTTTCAAACCTCTTAATGAGTTATAAAGAAACGCTTTACTTTGTGGCAAAATGCTTAACCATTTCTTTGGAAGGCAAGAATAGGCAAGAAATAGAAAAGCAATTAAAATCAAAGTCTATAGACTGGGATGCTGTTGTAAAAGTGAGTACAGCACATTATGTCTTTCCTGCGATGTACTGTAGTTTTAAAAGAGCTGATTTTTTAAAATACCTTCCTGTTGATTTGGTTGACTATATGAAACACATAACCGACTTAAATAGAGACCGGAACACACAAATTATTGAACAAGCACAAGAATTAAACACCCTATTATTAGAAAATAACATTAGACCTATATTTTTAAAAGGGACTGGCAATCTATTAGCAGGTATATATGATGATATTTCCGAAAGGATGGTGGGGGACATTGATTTTATTTTTTCAAAAGAAGACTATCCAAAAGCGGTTATAGTTTTAAATAAAAATGGATATTCTTTTGTTGAAAAAATACCTTACGATTTGCCGTTTAGGCATTACCCAAGGCTTAAAAAAGAAGATAGAATTGCAGGTGTAGAAATTCACCATGAGATCTTATTAAGAAAGTATAGTAAAGAATTTAATTATAGCTTTATAGAAAAAGACAGTCAGGTTATAAATGAGGTTGCAGTTTTGAGCTATGCAAACAAACTTAATTTATCCATTATTGCAAATCAAATAAACGATAATGGTTTTTATTACAAAACAATGGCTTTGCGAAACGCCTATGATGTTTTTTTATTGTCCAAAAAAACGAATGCAAAAGATGCCGTGAATACATTAAACAATTTAACCAACCCTTTAAATTGCTTTTTAGCAGCTTGTTATGAAGTATTTAATACCGTAGATAGTTTAGAATATAACAATACAAAAAAGGCAGCTTCCTATTTAAGTGTTTTTAATAGTCAGTTTACCAACAGAAAAATAACAAAAAGACGTCACAAACTTATTAAGACGTATCTTTTTTTAAAATATAGAATGAGCATTCTCATTAATGTTGTCCTTTATAAGAATTCTCGAGTTTGGTTGATTAAAAGATTGACTGATAAAAATAGGTATAAGAGAAAATTAATTCAATTAGGAATAAAATAATAAGATTACCAAATAACCCCTGCCTGTTGCATAAATAAATCTGCCAGTGCATCTTTATTTTGATGCGTACCAATATAAGTCAGAAAAGTACTCTCTTTAGAGTGCCCTGTGATATTCATTAAAAGCGGCGTTTCAATCTTTCCATAATAGTTAGACGCAAAAGAACGCCTCATAATATGTGAGGTCACAAACTCATATTTTGGGGCATTTACAATTTCCTTTCTTCTTGTCTTTGGGTTGTTCTTAAACCCAGACACCAATCCATTAATTCCAACTATTTTGCAAAGTGCTTTGATCTGTTTATTAAATACCACTTGAGAAATCTTTCTCGGAAATTCATTCTCTAGAATTTCAATCACTAAAGGGTCAGCCACTCCAACAGTCACCGCCTTCTTTGTTTTCTGTTGTAAAATATCTATATACAATCCAGTGGGTGCTTTTCTAAGATTATCCGGGCTCAACTTTAATAGATCTGAGACCCGCTGTCCGATACACAAACCAATTAACAGCCAATTATAACTATCTTGATATGCTTCAGGAATATGCTGTAATCCCTCTAATGCTTTTATCTCTGATGGATTTAAAATATGAAGAATTCGATCGGAACTTTTCTGTTTAAAAGACTCAATATAATTGGAATAAGGGTGAACTTCCAAACCACTTTTCTCTGCATCACGCAGAATGATTTTCAATAATTTTAAGAGCTGACCGCAGTAATTATCAGGATACTGCTGCTCAATTTTCAGAAAACGGGTAAAAGATTCGGCGGTATATTTGTCAATAGAGTTCAAATACAATTTCTCTGATTTCTCAAATTCATAGGCTTTTACAATCCGAAACAAAGATTTATATGTCCGAATGGTGTTGTGTGCCAAACCCACGGTTCCATATCCTTGAACTCTTTTTGTGGCTGAATTGGAAATAAAATGGGCCAAATAATCTAAAAATAAAACGGAATGTTCTATTTTTAAGCGTGTATTTGGGCTCTTAATTTGTGGTTTTTTATAGAAATTAACGTGTATTTAACGTATGTTATTTTAATTATTTAACATAAATATAACTTGTATATATTTATATTTTAACAAAATAAAAGCTAATTTATAACAAGTTATAGTACTTAAATATACGTTATTTTTTTAAAATACAAAAGTTAAATTACTTGTTTTTAGGGTATTAAATAGATTTATTTTTGAAAAGACTACGGACTGTAGTCTCAATTAATTTATAACTAACTGATATTCAATCATTAAATTTTTAAAAACTCTTAAATTGCCATCAAACAGCCATGAGATTTTGAAAATTATAGG
>Ga0209138_1002326_pt1 | contig 14782 bp, 8 predicted proteins | sample SaaInl3SG_22_DNA_FD_184645 | JGI IMG/M metagenome (GOLD analysis project Ga0209138, IMG submission 184645) | Marine microbial communities from expanding oxygen minimum zones in the Saanich Inlet - ESP_153SG_22_DNA (SPAdes) (version 2) | ecosystem: Environmental > Aquatic > Marine > Intertidal...
ATGGCACTGAGTGCAGAAGAAAAAGCAGCAATCGTTACTGAACACGCAACCTGCGAAAATGACACAGGTTCACCCGAAGTACAGGTTGCACTGCTAACCGTAAACATCAACAAGCTACAGGGTCACTTTGGTGATCACAAAAAAGATCACCACTCACGTCGTGGTCTGATTCGCATGGTTAACCAGCGTCGCAAGTTGCTCGACTACTTAAAGAGCAAAGATGCAGAGCGTTATTCCGCGTTGATCAAAAAGCTTGGTTTACGTCGATAAGTGTTCTCGGTGCGGCTCCTGTTAAACTAGGGGCCGCATTCATTTCTAAGAGCACATAATTTAATCGCCCCAATGCTATGTCCCTATCTTTGCTGATCGAGTTACTTATGGCTGTCAATGCTGGCAGCCATAAGTAACCCGAGCAGCGCACAGGGCATGCAGAAAGGCGCTAATTGGTAAAAATACAAAGGTAAAAATATGACTCCTTTAATTAAGAAGTTTCAATACGGCAACCATACCGTAACTCTAGAAACTGGCCGTATTGCCCGTCAGGCAACTGGTGCAGTTTTATGTTCAATCGATAACACCTCAGTACTCTGTACTGTAGTTGGCGCACGTGAAGCCAAGCCGGGAATGGATTTCTTCCCACTGGGCGTTCATTACATTGAGAAAGCTTACGCAGCGGGCAAAATCCCCGGTGGCTTCTTCAAGCGTGAAGGTCGCCCCAACGAAAAAGAGACACTGACATCGCGCCTGATCGACCGCCCGATCCGTCCTCTTTTCCCCAACGGCTTTAAAAACGAAGTACAGGTTGTTTGTACTGTGATGTCAGCCGAGAAAAACATTGATCCAGATATCGCCGCAATGATCGGTACCTCTGCAGCACTGTCTATTTCAGGTATCCCCTTTAACGGCCCAGTTGGCGGCGCTCGTGTAGGTTACACCGAAGAGCAAGGCTACCTGCTGAACCCAACCTACTCAGAGCTGGAAGGCTCATCACTGGATATGGTTGTTGCCGGTACTAAAGACGCAGTATTGATGGTTGAATCAGAAGCCAGCGAACTGTCAGAAGATATTATGCTGGGTGGCGTACTGTTCGCTCACCAGGAGATGCAAGCTGTTATCAGCGTGATTGAAGAGCTGGCCGCTGAAGCGGGCAAGCCTCGCTGGGACTGGCAGGCAGAAGAAGAAAACATTGAACTGAAAGACGCCCTTAAAGCAGCAGTTGGCGCCGAACTGGACGCAGCCTACCAGGTGGTAGACAAGCAGGCTCGTGTTGCCTCAATTAACGGTCTTCGCGATCGCGCTATTGCAGAACTGGCAAGCGAAGATGGTCACTCAGAAGAAGACATGAAAGATGCCTTCAAAAAGCTTGAGAAAACCATTGTTCGTGGTCGTATCATCCGTGGTGAGCCGCGCATTGATGGCCGTGACACCAAGAAAGTTCGTGCTATCAACGTAGAAGTAGGCATCCTGGACAAGGTTCATGGTTCATCATTGTTTACCCGTGGTGAAACTCAGGCCATAGTTGCTGCAACACTGGGTTCAACCCGTGATGCACAGATGATCGATGCTCTGGAAGGCCGCCGTGACGACCCCTTCATGCTGCACTACAACTTCCCTCCCTACTCAGTAGGCGAATGTGGCCGTATTGGTTTCACTAGCCGTCGTGAAGTAGGCCACGGTCGTTTGGCTCGTCGCGGTATCAACGCCGTACTGCCTTCACAGGAAGACTTCCCATACGCCATGCGCGTGGTATCAGAAATCACCGAATCTAATGGTTCAAGCTCAATGGCCTCAGTTTGTGGCTCAAGCCTGGCACTGATGGATGCTGGTGTACCTCTGAAAGCACCAGTTGCCGGTATTGCCATGGGTCTGGTTAAAGAAGACGAAGGCTACGCAGTACTGACCGATATTCTGGGCGACGAAGATCACCTGGGCGACATGGACTTTAAAGTGGCTGGTACAGCTGCAGGTATCACTGCACTGCAGATGGATATCAAAATCGAAGGTATTACCGAAGAGATTATGGAAATTGCCCTAGAGCAAGCCATGGAAGCTCGTCTGCATATCCTCGACGAAATGAACAAAGTCATAGCCGCAGGCCGTGACGAAGTTGCTGAAACCGCACCTCGCATGGGCCTGATGCAAATCGACCCAGACAAGATCCGCGACGTTATTGGTAAGGGCGGAGCAACCATCCGTTCACTCTGTGACGAGCACAACTCAACCATCGACATCACAGACGATGGCGCAGTTAAGATCTACTCCGAAGACACAGATGGCCTGAACTCAGCGATGGAAGCGATCAACGCAATCGTCGCCGACCCAGAGCCAGGTACCATCTACGAGGGTAAAGTGGTTCGCATCGTAGACTTCGGTGCCTTCGTTAACTTTATGCCGGGTACAGACGGACTGGTTCACATCAGCCAGATCGCCCAGGAGCGTGTTGCCAAGGTAACCGATTACCTGAGCGAAGGTCAGGACGTTCGCGTTAAGGTTCTCGAAATCGACAACCGCGGCCGCGTTAAGCTGTCCATCAAAGAAGCTCAGCTGGAAGAGGGCACAGTCCCAGAAGCACCAGCTGCCGCTGAGTCGACTGAAGAAGAAGCTCCAGAAGCCTAATTCTCAGTCGCAATAAAAAATCCCCGCCTGCACTGCAGCCGGGGATTTTTTTTGTTCTAAATTTTGTCGATCCTCCTGGGTGGGTATACACGGGACCCCAGCCCATAACCATTCCAAATCCGGCAACAGCGGTTGTAAGTAATTGCTAGCAGTGCGACTTATTTTGGAGAAAGGCATTTGCCTATGTGACTACTTATAAATATCGTCACCAGGCAAGGCCTTATAGGTTTCGAGAACCTCAGAATGCAATATTTTATTAACAATGGTTGTTGATCCACCAAAGTAGGATGATGGTCTGTTGTAGGGGCTGGCCAAGAACCAATCGCAGGTTGTTGGCCATATCGCATTGGGAACTAGGCCAGCTACTTCAATACCGTGACGATTAACTGCCTGTTCATAGGCTGCTAGCCAGCAGCCTCTAAGCCTAGATAATGTAGAGCTGAAGAGTAAATAGCTTTGTTGTCCGGTGTAGGTCTCAAACTTTGCCTTTGCCTGGAGGTATATAGGAAGATTGAACCCTTCCCAGATACCACACAAGACTTCCTGATTAGGGCCACCTATTTCAGCAAGGATCGCAAACAGGCTCTCCATCATATCTACGGTTAATTCACCCTCTAAGGGCCTATCGATGCCCGCCGTACCAGGTTCTTGGGTAATGAATGGAAAGGTTTGAAGAGATTGCATCAGCCGGTGGGGGCGTCGGTTGTTGGCGATTTCGACGTCATCCCATCGAACAGGAGTTAACTTTTCCTTATCGACCCACCCAGCGCGAAGCGCCGCCCAGCCTTCTTCATCGTTTGGGTCTAAAGCGTCAAAAGACCAACCAGGGTGGCAAATGCGCACATAGCTTGCAAATCCCGATGGCACAATGGTGTGCAGTGTGTGCTTGGGGCCACTACATCGATCAACTACCCAGGCTGCGCGTTTTGCGTTGGGTTCTATATCGTAAAATTCTAAAAAATTATCCATAGGTAATGACTTCCATGCCACTGATCTGAACTGGTAATTACGTCTACTATAGCAGGACGTTCGGGACGCTTAGAGAAGGAGTTTAAGGCGAGATAACTTTAGTTAGATGCCAATGAAAGCAATTCCGAAGCATGAGAAAGCGTCTGATCTGTCACCTGAGCTCCACCCAACATACGAGCCAACTCATCTACCCGCTGCTGACGATCCAGCGCAACCATCAATGACTCAGCATTATTTGCCTCAATCACCTTGCTGGCCCGATAATGATGATGGGCGTGAGCCGCCACCTGAGGTTGGTGAGTCACGCTAATCACCTGGCCCCGATCACCCAGTGTCTTCAGCAACTGCCCAACAATATCCGCCGTACTGCCACCAATGCCCACATCTACCTCGTCAAATACCAGCGTAGGGATCTTAGAGTGCCCGGCCGCCACCACCTGAATGGCTAGGCTCACCCGAGAGAGTTCACCACCTGAGGCAATCTTGGCCAATGGCTTATGAGGCTGGCCTGGATTAGTGGCAATTACAAACTCAACTTCCTCAAGACCGCTGGCGCGGAACTCGCCCTCAGATACAGGTTTGAGTTGCACCAATAGCTCAGCACCCTCCATAGAGAGTTTCTGCAGTTGCTGATTGATTTCTGCTGCCATGGTTTGGGCGGCTTGCTGGCGAACAGCGCTTAACTTTTGCGCCGAAGCCTCATAGGCAGATGCTAGCTCGGTCAACTGCTGTTGCAGAGCATCGATACTCTCACCGCCATCCTGTAGGCTCTGCAACTCTGTCTCTAGCTCTGTCAGCGTCTCCGCTAACTGATCCGAATTAACCCTGTGCTTGCGCGCTAACTGGAAAATCACCGCCAGCTGCTCCTCTACCTGCTGCAAACGCTGGGGGTCAGCTTCAAAGCGATCCACATGGCTCTCGATTTCCCGAGTGGCTTCCTCAATCTGAATAAGACCGCTCTGCAGCAGTTCTTCAGCGTTAGACAGAGCTTCAGGCTTGTGTTTAAGCCCAGCCAGGGTAGACAGCGCACGGTTGAGACCGTCGCGCACATTAAAACCTTCATTTTGATCACAGATTGCCAGCACGCTCTGGCTCTCCTGCAAAATTTGCTCGGCATTGGCCAATGTTTGCTGCTCAGTCTCCAACTTATTCAGTGACTCTGGTTGCAGATCCAGCTGCTGTAGCTCATTGACCTGAAAGCTCAATAAATCCTTGCGGGCAATCAACTCATCCGAGCGTTCCATCAGGCTGCGTAGCTTTTTATCCGCAGCATGCCACTGGCGGTAGTCCGCAGCGACCTGAGCGGCTAAATCTGAGGCGCTGGCATAGTCATCTAGAAGTTTGCGATGGGTTTCTCGACGCAGCAGCGATTGATGTTCGTGCTGGCTGTGAATGTCAGTCAGCATTTCGCCGAGCTGTTGCAGTTGCTGCATGGTGCAGCTCTGGCCATTGATATAGCCTCTGGAGCGCCCCTCTGTAGTATAGATGCGGCGCAGAATGCACTGCTCATCTACACTAAAATCATGCGCATCCAGCCAGCTGTTAGCCTCCTCGAGGCCTTTTATATCGAAGGTTGCAGTGATTTCGGCGCGATCTTTACCATGACGAATAGTGCCAGCATCTGCGCGGTCACCCAGCGCCATACCCAGAGCATCCAGCACCAGAGACTTACCGGCACCAGTTTCACCTGTTATGGCCGTAGTGCCCGCGGAAAATTCTATTTCCAGAGACTCTACCAGAGTGTAATTATTGATATTTATCGATAGCAGCAAGGTATTTTAATCAGCTAAAAGTCAATTTAGGTTTATACAGAACAGATTGATGTTAAGCAATCGCTTGAAACTCAATAGTTTGTCCCCATATCTAGAAACAGAGTGAATATAAGGATCCGCAGGATCAACCCAATGAACAGAAAGTGAGGAGTTGGCGTGTCAGAAGAAACCAACAATGATGAAAAAACTGCAGCAAATGATGAACCACAGACCTCTTCGACAGAAGAAAACATCAAGGCAACCTTAGATGAGGTTAATGCCGAGATTGAAGCTGAGCTTGTGGACGAAATGGATGCCGAGGCAGCTCAGCAGGAGCAGCAGTCGGAAACAGAACAGTTAAAGGCTCAGGTAGCCACAGCCAATGATCAGGTACTCAGGGTACAGGCGGAGATGCAGAATGTGCGTCGTCGCGCCGAGCGAGACGTTGAAAATGCCCACAAGTATGCGCTGGACAAGTTTGCCGCAGATCTGCTGCCAGTAGTCGACAATCTTGAGCGTGCGCTGGCCGCTATAGATAGTGCCGATGAGGGGCAGAAAGCCGTCGCCGAGGGGCTGGAGCTGACCTTAAAGTCCTTTATGGACGTGCTCACCAGGTACAAAATTGAAGCTATAGACCCAGCTGGCCAGCCCTTTGACGCCGAGCTACATCAGGCGGTAAGCATGGTGCCCAATCCCGATTTGGAACATAACACTGTGATGGATGTGTTCCAGAAAGGCTACAGCCTCAATGGTCGGCTGGTAAGGCCTGCCATGGTGGTGGTTTCCCAAGCATAAAAAAACACTCAATACTGGCTGCGACCCTTGAATTTTTATAAATCGCACCCAAATACCCAACAAGCAGTTAAATATTTACAAATAAGTAACGGAGAAACAGAAAATGGGAAAGATTATCGGAATTGATTTGGGAACCACCAACTCTTGTGTGTCGGTTCTCGAAGGCGATAAGCCCAAGGTGATTGAAAATGCCGAGGGGGCGAGAACTACTCCCTCAGTAGTGGCTTTCACTGATGAAGGGGAAATTTTAGTAGGCCAGTCAGCCAAGCGCCAAGCGGTAACTAATCCTCACAATACAGTGTATGCGGTCAAGCGTCTTATAGGTCGTCGCTTTGAAGACGATGTAGTGCAGAAAGATATCAAAATGGTGCCCTACAAAATCGTTAAAGCAGACAATGGCGATGCCTGGGTAGAGATCAAAGGCGAGAGCAAAGCAGCGCCACAGATTTCGGCTGAAGTTCTAAAGAAAATGAAGAAAACCGCCGAAGACTATCTGGGTGAGACCGTATCAGAAGCAGTAATTACTGTGCCTGCCTACTTTAACGACTCCCAGCGTCAGGCCACCAAAGACGCAGGTCGCATTGCCGGCTTAGATGTTAAGCGTATTATCAACGAGCCCACTGCTGCGGCGCTGGCCTACGGTATAGATAAAACCTCTGGTGACAGCGTGGTTGCTGTGTACGATCTGGGTGGTGGTACTTTCGATATTTCGATTATTGAAATTGCCGATGTGGATGGCGAGAAGCAGTTTGAAGTACTGGCAACCAACGGTGATACATTCCTTGGTGGTGAAGACTTTGATATGCGCTTGATCGAATATTTATCCGAGGAATTCAAAGCTGACAGTGGCATAGATATTCACGGTGATCCACTGGCTATGCAGCGTCTTAAAGAAGCGGCAGAAAAAGCCAAGATCGAATTGTCTTCCAGCTCACAGACCGAAGTTAATCTGCCCTACATCACTGCAGACGCAACTGGTCCCAAGCATTTGGTGGTTAAGTTAACTCGCGCCAAGCTTGAGTCACTGGTTGAAGATCTGGTAGAGCGTTCGCTGGCACCATTGAAAATGGCCCTTAAAGATGCAGGTAAGTCTACGTCTGAAATCGACGAGATTATCCTGGTAGGCGGTCAGACTCGCATGCCATTGGTCCAGGAAAAAGTAACCGCATTCTTTGGCAAAGAGCCGCGCAAAGACGTTAACCCAGACGAAGCTGTTGCTGTGGGTGCTGGCTTGCAGGGCGCTGTACTGGCCGGTGATGTAACCGACGTACTTTTGCTCGACGTAACTCCGCTGAGCCTAGGCATTGAGACCATGGGCGGCGTTGCTACTCCGGTGATTGAGAAAAACACCACGATTCCTACCAAGAAATCGCAGATTTTCTCTACAGCTGAAGACAACCAGACCGCAGTAACTATTCACGTGGTTCAGGGGGAGCGCAAACAGGCTACAGGTAACAAATCGTTGGGTCGCTTTGACCTGGCTGATATTCCTCCTGCGCCGCGCGGCATGCCTCAGATTGAAGTGACTTTTGACATTGATGCCAACGGTATTTTGAATGTTGGCGCTAAAGACAAGGCCACTGGCAAAGAGCAGTCGATTATTATTAAGGCCTCCTCAGGCCTGTCAGATGATGAAATTGATGCGATGGTTAAAGACGCTGAGGCCAATGCCGCTGAAGATAAAAAGTTTGAAGAGTTGGTTCAGGCGCGCAACACAGTTGATGGCCTGGCCCATGCAGCCAAGAAAACTCTTGAAGAGGCTGGTGACAAAGCCACCGACGAAGAGAAGACAGCGATTGAAGCGGCTATCAAGCAGGCAGAAGAAGCAGTTCAGGGCGACGACAAAGAAGCCATAGACGAAGCAGCCAAGGTTCTCTCGGAAGCTTCATCTGGTCTAGCTCAGAAGATGTATGCCGAACAGGCAGAGGCTGGCCAAGCTGAAGGTGGAGAGCAGCCCGCTGGTGATGAGGCTATGGACGCCGAGTTTGAAGAAGTGAAAGACAATGCAGAGGAAGAGGTAAAAGAAGACAAGTAAGTCTTCGGTCGTTTTCTCTACGTTTATTAGGCGCGGGCTGAGTTCCGCGCCTAATATTATCAGCGATATTTAGGAATAAAGAATCAACTTATGGCCAAGCGCGATTACTACGAAGTACTGGGTGTAAAGAAAGGAGCCTCTGATCCAGAGATCAAAAAGGCATTTCGTCGCATTGCGATGAAATATCACCCGGATCGCAACCCAGACAGCAAAGACGCCGAAGAAAAGTTCAAGGAAGCCCAGGAGGCCTACGAAATTCTCGGAGACGAGGAAAAGAAATCGGCCTATGACCGCTTTGGTCATGCTGGTGTCGACGGCAATGGCGGCGCAGGTGGCTTCGGCGGCGCTGGCGGCGCAGGTTTTAGCGATGTGTTTGGCGATGTATTTGGCGATATCTTTGGTGGAGGTGGCGGCCGTGGCCGCGGTGGCCCAGCTCGGGGCTCAGACCTGCGCTATGACCTGCAGCTGGATCTGGAAGATGCAGTAAAGGGCAAGACAGTACAGATAGATGTGCCTACCATGAGCCACTGCGAACCCTGCGATGGCTCGGGTGCGCGCAAAGGTTCATCCCCAGTGACCTGCGATACCTGCGGTGGCGCTGGTCAGGTGCGTATGTCCCAGGGCTTCTTTTCTGTGCAGCAAGCCTGCCCGCAGTGTCGTGGTCGTGGTCAGATGATCTCTGACCCCTGTGGCGAGTGTCATGGACAGGGCGTCAAAGAAGAGCGCAAAACTTTGTCGGTTAAGATTCCGGCAGGTGTAGATACCGGCGACCGCATTCGTCTGGCAGGCAAAGGTGAAGCTGGCCCCCAGGGTGGCCCAACTGGTGATCTCTATGTGCAGATGCATGTGCGCGATCATGAGATCTTTGTGCGCGACGATGCAAATCTCCACTGTGAAGTGCCCATTAGCTTTGCTCAGGCAGCCTTGGGCGGAGAGATTGAAGTCCCCACATTGTCTGGCAAGGTCAAATTAAAAGTCCCAGCAGAAACCCAGAGCGGCAAGCTGTTCCGATTGCGAGGCAAAGGTGTAGCTCCAGTTCGCGGTGGCGCAACGGGCGATTTGCTCTGTCGAGTGGTTCTGGAGACGCCGGTCAATCTGAATAGCGAGCAGCGAGAGATACTGCAGCAGTTTGACAAGAGCCTAGCGGGCAATAGCAAGCACTCCCCGCGCACCAATAACTGGTTTGATGGGGTTAAGAAATTCTTCGATAATCTGACCGGTTAAGGTTACAGTTAAATTATATTTACTAATCACAGGAGCAAAAACCATGACTAATATTGCCGTAATTGGTGCTGGCGGTCGCATGGGAAAAGCTCTGATTGAAACCATTGCTGCCACCGACGGCGTGCAGCTCAAAGGTGCGCTTGAGAACCCGCAGAGCTCATTGATCGGTGTAGACGCCGGTGAACTTGCGGGCATAGGCCGCAACAATATTGCGCTGGTGGCTTCTCTGCAAGAGATTGTCGGCGACTTCGATATACTTATCGACTTTAGCATTCCCTCTGTGACCGCAGCCAATGCCGCATTCTGCGCCGCCCATGGCAAGAAAATGGTTATTGGTACCACCGGTCTCGACCAGGCGCAGCTGCAATCTGTGATGCAGGCAAGTCACAGCAACGCTGTATGTATGGCCTCCAATTATGCCACCGGAGTCAATCTCTGCTTTAAGCTCGCCGAACTGGCCGCTTCTGTGCTGGGCGACGAGGTGGATATCGAAATTAGCGAAGCTCATCATCGTCATAAAATTGATGCTCCCTCAGGAACAGCGCTCTCTCTGGGAGAGTCAGTGGCAGGTGCTCTGGGGCGCGATCTAAAGCAGGTGGCTGTCTATGGCCGCGAGGGGCAAACCGGAGCCCGCAATCCTGAGACCATTGGCTTTGCCACGGTGCGCGCTGGGGATATTGTTGGCGACCACACTGTACTGTTTGCCGGGGAGGGTGAGCGCATAGAGATTACCCATAAAGCCTCGAGCCGCATGGCCTTTGCTCGAGGCGCTGTGCGAGCCGCCAAATGGCTGGCGACTCAGGAGCCCGGCCTGTTTGATATGCAGGATGTTTTGGGGCTCAGGTAGAAGCACCGTCAAAATAGCGCCTAAACGGGCGAATTTATAGATAACAGTGATAGACAAAAACTGCCTCTTTCAATACAATGCCGTTCTAACACCGCGACATTAAAAGCGGTCTCGTTCCGAGAGGTTAGGCCACAGAATATTATTTAATTAAACGAGATGAGACGCCGAGTTTCATCTCGTTTTTTTGCAAATGTCTGATGTGCATTTCGGATTTATCTGATTCCAGGTCCATGTGACTAATTAGGAGGTTGTGTGAATTCCCATACTCACCGGGAAGCCGTACTCGCGCTCGCAGACGGAACAATTTTCAGAGGAACTGCCATAGGTGCAGATGGATCCTCTGTTGGTGAAGTAGTCTTTAACACAGCTCTCACAGGGTATCAGGAGATTCTTACTGATCCCTCATACGCTCGTCAGATTGTGACTCTCACCTATCCCCATATAGGTAACACAGGTGTCAACAAAGAAGACGAAGAGTCCGATCAAATCTGGGCCGCTGGCTTGGTGATTCGCGACTTGCCTCTGCTGGCCTCTAATTTCCGCAGCGAGCAGAATCTCGATGACTATCTCAAAGAGAAAAATATTCTTGGTATCGCCGATATAGATACCCGCAAATTGACCCGCATACTGCGTGAAACCGGTGCCCAGAGTGGCTGTATTATGGCCGGCGATATTGATGACCAGTCTGCACTCTCAGCAGCTCGAGGCTTTGCTGGCCTCAAAGGTATGGATCTTGCCAAAGAGGTGACAACCAGCAGCAGCTATTCCTGGAACGAACACAGCTGGGAACTGGGTGTTGGTCACAGGCAGTCTAGCGGCGGTAAATATAAAGTCGTGGCCTACGACTACGGTGTTAAACGCAATATTCTGCGCATGCTGGTTGATCGCGACTGCGACCTGACCGTGGTGCCTGCTCAGACTCCAGCCAGCGAAGTGTTGGCCATGAACCCTGATGGTATTTTTCTATCCAATGGTCCGGGCGATCCCGAGCCCTGCGACTATGCGATTCAGGCCATAGGCGAAATTCTTGAAACAGATATCCCGGTATTTGGCATCTGCCTGGGTCACCAGCTTCTGGCTCTGGCCTCTGGAGCACAGACCGAGAAGATGAAGTTCGGTCACCATGGTGCGAATCATCCTGTAGAAGATATAGACAAAAATATTGTCATGATTACTAGCCAGAACCATGGCTTTGCGGTGGAAGAAAAGAGCCTGCCAGACTGTCTGCGGGCCACCCATCGCTCATTATTTGATGGCTCGCTGCAGGGTATTCATCGCACTGACAAGGCTGCCTTTAGTTTTCAGGGGCACCCTGAAGCCAGTCCAGGCCCCCATGATGCAGCATCATTGTTTGATCACTTTATTGAATTAATGGAACAGCGCGGTTAATCCCCTATGCCAAAAAGAACTGATATAAAAAGCATTCTAATCCTCGGCGCTGGACCTATTATTATCGGCCAGGCCTGTGAATTTGATTATTCTGGTGCTCAGGCCTGTAAGGCGCTGCGCGAAGAGGGCTTTAGAGTTATTCTGGTCAACTCCAATCCAGCCACCATTATGACCGACCCGGCGATGGCCGATGCCACCTACATAGAGCCCGTGGAGTGGCGCACCGTTGCTAAAATTATTGAAGACGAACGCCCAGATGCGCTGCTGCCCACCATGGGCGGTCAAACTGCGCTGAACTGTGCCCTAGATCTGGCCAAGCACGGAGTGCTGGATAAATTTGGCGTTGAGATGATTGGCGCCAATGCCGACGCTATCGACAAGGCAGAAGATCGCGAGCGCTTCGACAAGGCCATGAAAGCCATTGATCTGGACACTCCCAATTCAGGAATAGCCCACAGTCTGGAAGAGGCCTACCAGGTTGCCGATCGCTTTGGCTTCCCCTGCATTATTCGCCCCTCATTTACCATGGGTGGCTCCGGCGGTGGTATTGCCTACAACCGCGAAGAATTTGAAACTATCTGTCGTCGTGGTCTGGATCTTTCGCCCACCAATGAACTGCTTATCGATGAGTCGTTAATTGGCTGGAAAGAGTTCGAAATGGAAGTGGTGCGTGACCGCAAGGACAACTGCATTATTGTCTGCTCCATTGAAAACCTCGACCCTATGGGTATTCACACTGGCGACTCAATCACTGTAGCCCCGGCCCAGACGCTGACCGACAAAGAATATCAAATTATGCGCAATGCCTCGATTAAGGTGCTGCGCGAGATTGGTGTGGAGACTGGCGGCTCCAATGTGCAGTTTGCGGTAAATCCGGAAGATGGCCGCCTAATTGTGATTGAGATGAATCCCAGAGTATCTCGTTCATCGGCTCTGGCATCCAAGGCCACAGGCTTCCCTATAGCCAAGATCGCAGCAAAACTGGCTGTGGGCTATACCCTCGACGAGTTGCAGAATGAAATCACCGGTGGTGCTACTCCGGCATCGTTCGAGCCCAGCATTGACTATGTGGTAACAAAAATACCGCGCTTTGCTTTCGAGAAATTTAGTCAGGCCGACGCCTCACTGACTACTCAGATGAAGTCTGTGGGCGAGGTTATGGCCATAGGTCGCACTTTCCAGGAGTCCATGCAAAAAGCACTGCGTGGTCTGGAAGTGGGTGTGGCAGGCTTTGATCCGCAACTTGATCTCAGCGATGAAGGATCCACCGCTATCCTCAATAACCAGCTGGCAGAAGCTGGCCCAGACCGCATCTGGTATCTGGCCGATGGCTTCCGCCGAGGTATGAGCATCGAAGAAATTTTTGGCATGACCAAGGTTGATCCCTGGTTTCTGGTACAGATTGAAGATTTGATCAAAGAAGAACAGAGTTTGGCTGGCAGCCAACTGGCAGATTTAGACAAGCAGAGCCTGTATAGGCTCAAGCGCAAAGGTTTTGCCGATCGCCGTCTCGCCGATATTTTGGGCTGTGCCGAAGCCGATGTGCGTGAGCTGCGCTACAAGCACGAATTGCACCCAGTGTATAAGCGAGTGGATACCTGTGCCGCCGAGTTCAGTACAGAAACCGCCTATATGTATTCAACCTATGAGGAAGAGTGCGAGGCCAACCCCAGCGACAGAGAGAAAATCCTGGTTCTGGGTGGCGGTCCCAACAGAATTGGTCAGGGTATTGAGTTTGATTACTGCTGTGTCCATGCGGCGCTGGCTATGCGTGAAGATGGTTACGAGACCATTATGGTCAACTGTAACCCAGAGACAGTGTCAACCGATTACGACACCTCCGACAGGCTATTTTTTGAGCCAGTGACCTTGGAAGATGTGCTGGAAATTGTGCGCGTCGAAAAACCCAAGGGGGTGATAGTTCAGTTCGGCGGTCAGACGCCATTAAAATTGGCTCGCGCCCTTGAAGCCCAGGGTGTGCCAATTGTGGGTACAACGCCAGACGCTATTGATCGCGCTGAAGATCGAGAGCGCTTCCAGCAGATGATTGAGAAGCTGGGCCTCTTGCAGCCTTCCAACAGCACTGCGCGCAGCGCCGCAGATGCAGTGGAGCTGGCCAAACAGATTGGCTATCCATTGGTAGTGCGCCCCTCCTATGTACTGGGTGGCCGGGCGATGGAAATTGTCTACAAAGAAGATGAACTGCGACACTATATGAAAACTGCTGTGGAGGTCTCTGAAGACTCTCCTGTACTGCTGGACTTCTTCCTACCCAATGCTATTGAAATGGATGTGGATGCTGTCAGTGATGGCGAGCAGGTAGTGATTGGCGCGATTATGCAGCATATTGAACAGGCCGGCATTCACTCCGGTGACTCCGCCTGTTCTCTGCCTCCCTACAGCCTCGGCGAAGAGATTCAGGATGAAATGCGCGAAGTCTGCAAGAAGATGGCTCGCGAGTTGGGCGTTCGTGGATTGATGAATGTTCAGCTGGCCCTGCAGGACGGCAAAATTTATGTGATTGAGGTCAATCCTCGAGCATCTCGTACCGTGCCCTTTGTATCCAAGTGCATAGGCACCTCCCTGGCCAAGATTGCCGCCCGCTGCATGGTGGGCCAGAGCCTGGAGTCCCAGGGTTTTACCAAGGAAATTATCCCCCCATACTTCAGTGTTAAAGAAGCTGTGTTCCCCTTTAATAAATTCCCCGGCATTGATCCGATTCTTGGGCCAGAAATGAAGTCTACGGGCGAAGTGATGGGTGTGGGCGAAACCTTTGCTGAGGCCTATGGTAAAGCGGAACTTGGCGCTAGCGACGAGATACCCTCCCAGGGCAATGCCTTTATCAGCGTGCGCGAGCGGGATAAACATCAGTTGCCCGCTCTGGCCGGAAAACTCAAAGATCTGGGCTTTAATCTGATTGCCACCGAGGGCACTGCGGCTGTTATTGAAGCTTCTGGTATCGAAGTGGAGAGGGTTAAAAAGGTAAAAGAGGGCCGGCCCCATATTGTGGATATGATTAAGAGTGATAAGATTAATCTAATTATCAACACCACCGAGGGGCGCCAGGCAATTACTGATTCCTCAACCATCAGATCCAGTGCTGAGCAGCACAGGGTTTATTACACTACCACCATGGCTGGTGGCAGCGCAGTCTGT
>Ga0209138_1002331_pt1 | contig 14767 bp, 14 predicted proteins | sample SaaInl3SG_22_DNA_FD_184645 | JGI IMG/M metagenome (GOLD analysis project Ga0209138, IMG submission 184645) | Marine microbial communities from expanding oxygen minimum zones in the Saanich Inlet - ESP_153SG_22_DNA (SPAdes) (version 2) | ecosystem: Environmental > Aquatic > Marine > Intertidal...
TATTCGGCTACGGAAGTATTGGCCGCCGGCACCTAGCTACGGTCCGCGAAAGTATGCCGAGTGCGGAAATCCTCGTGTGCAGCTCCCAGAAGCTCGGCAGCGAACCGTTTGCTTCGACCAGTTCGTTTGCCGATGTCACAGACTTTAAGCCTGATTTAGCAATTATCTGTGGTGCTGCATCCACTCGGTTTGATGCGATTGAAGCCTTGCCGGCGCATACGCGTGGAATTCTGATCGAGAAGCCTCTTGCTGTGGACTATCAGCAGGGTCTGGCGCTGAGCGCGGAGATAGACAGGAAGGGATATTTCGCACAGGCCGGGTACAACTTGAGATTTTCCCAATCTCTGGCGGTGTTTAAATCAAGAATCCAGGCGGGGCATCTCGGTGATGTTCTAAGTGTGCGCGCGGAAACCGGGCAGCATTTGGGAAGTTGGCGCACTGGGCGGGACTATCGAAATACGGTGTCAGCCCAAAATGCACTAGGAGGCGGGGTTCTGCGTGAGTTGAGTCATGAGCTTGACTACCTGACATGGATCTTCGGCAAGGTCGCATGGGTGTCAGCTTGGCATGGTCGGCAATCCAGCATGGAAATCGACGTTGAGGACACGGCTCACATAACTCTCGGTTTTGAGGGTTTTGACCGCGTGCGGCCCGTAATCGGCCAACTCAACTTAGATTTTGTTCGCCATGACCACACTCGTCGCGTTTCAGCACTATGTGAGTCCGGAACTTTGCGATGGGATGGAGTCTTGGGGAGGGTCGAACAATGGTGTGCGGGGGATTCCGATTGGGAGGTTCTGCATGAAGACGCCCCGGAGGCCCCATCGACCTACACCTTGCAGTGGGAGTCTTTTCTTCGGGCACTGGAGACTGGTTCTGGAGTGGGGGCTTCGGTGCGCGAGGCGGTGGAGGTTCTTTCCGTAATAGATACGATCCGCTCTTCAAGCGAGGCGGAAAGTCAACGTCGGACTCCAATCTCGGCGGAAGCCCGGATATGACTGTTTTTGGGGCCGTGTTTGCGCGGGGTGGGTCGAAGGGTGTGCCCGGTAAGAACTTGAGAAAAGTGGCGGGCAAATCGCTTCTCGAACACTCGATTGCGGTGGGCATCGCATCACCGCTGATTCATGAAGTGATTTGCTCAACAGATTCGGAGGAGATTGCGGCCCAAGCCAAGCTTTTTGGAGCCGATGTTCCTTTTTTGCGCCCAAATGAGCTTTCCCATGACACCTCACCGGAGTGGGGGGCATGGCAGCATCTTGTTGCACATCTTCTCAGCGCCGGAGCCGAAAAAGCGGATTTGTTGGTATCTCTTCCCACCACTGCCCCGTTGCGGTTGGCAGAAGATATCCAGAACGCGGTGAACCTTTTTCAGTCCAGCGAATTCGACGTCGTTCTGGGGGTCTCCGAATCTGCCCGAAACCCTTGGTTCAACATGGTCACCAGGAGCAAGGACGGGGGAGTAGCTTTGGCTGCGGGCTCCACAGCAACCGAAGTTTCACGGAGGCAAGATGCTCCCTTGGTCTTTGACATCACGACCGTTGTTTACGTCACGACACTGGGCTTTGTGTCCAACTCTTCAGCGTTATTTGATGGTTTGGTCGGATCGGTCCTGATCCCTCCCGAACGGGCAATCGACATTGACATTGAGCTCGATCTAGACATTGCGGATTACCTATTGAGGAAGCGGTTAGAGTCGTCTGATGAACAGTAGGGAGCTCTTTTCTCTTAGCGGTCGTCGCATATTGGTGACCGGTGCCGCCGGGCACCTAGGACGGGAACTGTGTCGCTACCTTGTTGCTGATGGCGCAGTGGTGCTCGCTACTGACATTGACGAAGAAGCGCTGGAAGCTCTCAGGCTTGAACTAGATCCCGGCGGTCAAGCTCTTGTTACATTCACGTGCGATCTTTCCGATGAAGGCCAACGCATTAGTTTTGCTCGGGCTGTTTCCAGTGAAGTCAGTGCACTTGATGGCGTGGTTTTTGCCGCGGCCTTTGTCGGGACGAGTGATCTCGAAGGATGGAACGTAGAGTTCTCTCGCCAGTCACTTTCGACCTGGCGAAAAGCATTGGAGCTTAATCTCACGGCACCTTTTCATCTGTGTCAGCTCTTGGAATCATTGATTCGCAGAGGGAGTAGCCCATCAATCGTCAACATTGGCTCCATCTATGGCTCTGTCGCGCCGGATTGGAGTCTTTACGAAGGGCTCGATATGTCGAACCCGGCGGCTTACGGCGCAAGCAAAGGTGGGCTGTTGCAATTGACCAGGTGGTTGTCGGCAACGCTCGCGCCCGCCATTAGAGTCAACATCGTTTCGCCAGGTGGCATCGAGCGAGGACAGGTTGCAGAGTTTGTGTCTCGCTATGTTGCGAAGGCGCCTGCAGCCCGAATGGCGACCGAGAAAGACATTATTGGTGCAATTGGCTATTTGCTTGGAGAGTCGTCATCTTATGTGACGGGCAGAAACTTTGTGGTTGACGGTGGTCTAACCGCTTGATCGGAGAACTCCTGTGCCGGGAAATTGGACGGCTTAAAAGCCCAATTCTACTCACCAACTGTTGTCTGAAAACTGACTGAACGAATTGCAGATTCCGCTCTCTCGATAGCTTCCTGTTTTGAGGGCGCCACCGAAATGACGCAACCCACCCTGTCCGAGTGTTTACGGGGGCTAACCAGCACATCTCCGACATTCACAAATAGCTCTGTCAGAATCACGTCGGGGCGGTTCTTGAGATTCTCGTACCCTGTGATTTGGCGCAGGGTGCCTGCAGACGGGAACCAGTATCGGATCGCGGTTGCCTTCTGCACGCGCGGTCTCAGGTCTTTGGCGGTTATTTGTTCGCCAAGTGCGTGACGAAGATTGATCTCGACCAGGTCAACCCCGCGAGCTGCAGGAATCTGATGGCTAGCGAGCCATCCTCCAGACAACCGACCGGCGATTTCTATCACCTGCAAATCGCCTGAAGTGTCTTGTACAAAATCACCCTTGATTGGCCCATTCCGAATTAGCAGCGCATCGGCACAATCTGAAAGCAGGCCCTCTGCTTTGGCGAAGAAGGCGGTGCTGTAGTTTTCCGCGATGGTGCCACCATCCTCGACTACGTGCGGGTAGGAGATGTCGTTACGCGAGTAGTTTCGCTCTGAAATTCCTACAAGTGTTGTTTTCCCATCAAGCACGAAACCCTCGACGGAAAATTGCGGCCCGTCCACGTAGGACTCAATTACGATGTCCCCGTTCTCGGATGCAGCGCGAGAGAGAGTGACTGCGGCTTCTAAGTCATCTGGGTTGTCCGCTCGCGCGACTCCCGCGGATCCACGGCCAACAGTGGGCTTTGAAATGAGCCGACCCTCTGGCAATCCGTGCACGTGATTTAGATTATCGGCGGCCCGCAGGAGAAGCTGCGGCGGCGTTGGGATTCCAGTTCGCCGGAAGGCTTCCTTCATACGGTATTTGTCAATTAGGAGATCCGCGCTTGCCATTGATGGACCAGTCAAGCCAAAAAATTTGGCAATGCCAGCGAGGGTAAGCGGCACGTCGCTGCCGAGCGTTGTTACCGCGTCAGGCCTAAGACCAAGTTCGGCGAGTTGTGCCAAGATTCGACCCGGATCTCTCGACGATGCGACGATGCTGTGGTGGGCCATGAAGAAACAAGCCGCACTCGGGTTTACGTCCACTGCAATGATGACGAGGCCCAACCTCTGCGCCAACTCAAACATCCGTTTCTGTTCTTTGCCGGCCCCAATAATCAACACTTGCTTAGCCAAGAAAAGCGCCTCCGTTTACGTTGATAGTTTGGCCGACAACGTAGCTGGACTTCTCGCTGGCTAGGAATGCCACGGCAGCCGCAATTTCCTCCGGGGTGCCACTTCTTTTAGTGGGTAAAGCTTCGATTTTTGCTTTTCCAGCTGGAGTTGAGAGCTCTGCCGAGGACATTGCGGTTGCTACCAGGCCGGGGGCGACCGCGTTTACGGTTACCCCTCTTTCGGCGCTGAGGCGGGCAAGTGATCGTGTTACGGAAATTAACGCTGACTTAGAGGCGGCGTAGTGAATCTGGTTTATTCCGCCGACCTGTCCCCCAATTGAGGAAATGTTGATAATCCGGCCCCAGCGTTTTTCATACATACTCGGCAAAGCCAGTTGTGCAAGGCGCAGTGGGGCGTGGCAGTTTACCCGCATCATGGTTTCAAAATCGTCTTCAGTGACCGACAGGTAGTCCTTCTCCTGGGCGATTGCGGCATTGTTAACCACGATGTCGGGGTTCCCGAACTCCGCGGTTATGGCTGGCCATGAACTATCAACCCCTCCGCGACTGCCAAAGTCGGTTCTTACATGTGTAGCCTCATACCCGGCGGCGTTGATCTCACTACTCAAGGCCTCAGCAGAGGCCTGACTCGAGCTATAGCCGATAATGACCCTTTGCGAGTTGTTTGCCAGAGCAAGAGTCATCGCTCGCCCGAGGCCACTTGCTCCACCTGATAGAAATACCGTTTTCAATAGTTTCTTCCCTGTCCACTCCCGCACCCAGTGCCCTATTGCAACAAATCTATATCCTCCGCTCGCTACTGCTGCGCTAACATCAAAGGGTGCAGGACTCACAGGCTCATTTGGGGCGACTAGACGAGCTAGCGCGGGAAGCACGTGGTCTGGCTCTGGAGCTAATCTACGGTGCGCAGTCAGGGCATCCGGGGGGAGCTCTATCGGTGATGGACTTGTTAGTGTGCCTGTGGGATGAGGCAAACCCACGCACGCTAGACGCGGGTAAGCGCCAGAGGCATCTGATGGATCACGACCTGATTCTGTCAAAAGGACACTCTGTACCGGCCCTGTACGCTTTAGCTCAGGTCTCTGGTCTGCTGGCCCTCGAAAACGCCGCGGCGGGTCTTCGCCAGTTAGGCTCCCCTCTGCAAGGTCATCCCGACACGCGTTTCTTGCCTTGGCTGGGGACCAGTTCGGGTTCGCTGGGACAGGGGTTATCGTTTGCTTGCGGTCTAGCTCTGGGAGCAAAAATGTCTGAGCTTTCCCGGAAAACTTTTGTCATTCTTGGAGATGGTGAGCTCCAAGAGGGTCAAGTCTGGGAGTCGTTTTTGTTTGCCGCACATCATCAATTGTCAAACCTTGTGGCCGTTGTTGATAGAAATATGTTGCAGAGTGACAGCTCGACAGAAGACATAATGTCTCTCGAGCCACTCAGTAATAAATTTGTAGCGTTTGGCTGGCACGTGCTCGAAGTTGATGGGCATGACGTGGTGGAAATCAGACGCAGCCTTGAAAAAGCTCATCTGGAGAGGGGCCGGCCGAGCGTCATCATCGCTAATACGGTGAAGGGCAAAGGTGTTTCGTTCATGGAAAATGAGCCTGCATGGCACGGAAGCGTTGCCATGAGCGAAACTGAGTACAGGTTGGCCTTGGGCGAGATCGCACAGGGCAGGCGATGATTGGTCAGGTAGCAGAATTATGGTGAGCATTAGACAACCGACGCTCGTGGCGGGCTCCTCAAATACCTTGCGGGATGCGTTCGGTGACGCACTTGTCTCGTTGGCAGCATCAAACCCTTCAGTCTTGGCCCTCGATGGTGATGTCGCCGGAGGCACCGGCGCCTATAAGTTCAGAAACGAGTTTCCCGATCGTTTCGTTCAATGTGGAATAGCCGAACAGAACATGGTTGGTGTAGCTGCCGGCCTTGCAGAAGCCGGGTACCTACCCTTTGTCTGTACCTTTGCGTCTTTTATGTTGAGAGGTTTAGATCAGGTCAAGCTTGCCGTTGCTCAAAATGGCCTGCCGGTGACTTTGGTTGCGAGCCACCCGGGATTGGACACAGGTCCAGACGGTGCTTCGGCTCAATGTTTAGATGACCTAGCAATATTTCGAGCGGTTCCCGGGCTGCAGGTATTTTCACCTGGCAGCCCGTTCGAGGTGGCTGAAATCATCGCAGCGCGCGGCAATGCTAGCGGCCCGGCGTACATTAGGACCGGGCGCAGCAGCCATGAATTTCGGGAAGACCCCGGAGTTCCTTTTCGACTCGGGCAACCCCGCCTTCTTCGCGAAGGTACCGATGTCACGATTGCGGCAACCGGGGTGCAGGTGACACGGTGCCTCGAAGCCGCTGACCTGCTTGCGAGGGAAGGGTTATCCGCCGCAGTTTTCAGCGTCCACCAAATCAAGCCGTTGGATGCCTCGAGAATAGTGAGAAGTGCAAATCAGACCGGCTTATTAGTGACCTCTGAAGACCACTCGGTAGTTGGGGGCTTAGGAGGTGCTGTGGCGCAAGCGTGCGCCGGAACCGCCACGGACTTCAAGATCGAAATTAACGGGGTAGCTGACTCTTTCGGTCAGTCAGGAGACTCGGATGAGCTCGCTAGTTATTACGGTATTGGTCCGAGCGAGATTGCAGCTCGTATTTTAGAGCTCACGGGAGCGGAGTTTCAGAGGCACTAACGTGCGTTAGGCCAAGCGCGGGATTTCTCCCTGTACCCATCGGGTATGCCAGACTTGAACCGGTCGATCAATCTTTGAGTCAACAGCCCGAAAGTTTTTGCGAAGCGGAGATTCAGATCAACCAAGGCTTGGCACGAGATGGGTGCCAGAACAATCTATTTGGACTCTTCGGCATCTTGACAGCGTGGTGAGATTTTTTGACACTCTAAGATGAATTTTTGAATTGTAACCTCGAGGTAACCGAGGTCTACGAAGCGGCTGTCGGAGTCGATTAGCCGCGCGAGCCGGAGATTGTAGTTGCTCATACACAGCTCCAGCGTACGCCCAGCACCATATGCGGTGATTGACTGGCTACTAATCAAGGGATGAAGTGAGGCTCATCAAGGTATCTCTGCATTCGTAGGTGCTCTGTGCCCCGGGACAAAAGCTTCCCCGCGATTGTGCTGTAGTCTAGGCCTTCTTGTCGATGTCGATTTGATCTAAGAGCAAGTACAGCCCTATGCTTCCCGCTTGAGTTGGCAATACTGTCGAAACGCAGGACCGCACGAAACTCACTAGTGCTCCAGAGAATTTCATTTCTGCCGCCATCACCTTTTTCATTCAGCAAATCGGTGAGTTCTCCTGGTTCCAACTCCATGCGTTGACTCGTAATAGATTTCGCGCGCTGGCCATACCCGTGAAATTGCGGCGGTTGGTCGAGGGCGATTTGAACAGCTTCTCCAGCTCCGCCTAATCGAAGTGCGGCAGAAATCAGTGCATCAGGGTAGGCAGGTGTGGCCTCGAGGAACACAAGGTCGTCTTGCTCATTACTAAGAAAATCTACAGCCAAGAGGCCGGTCCAGCGGGATTCGATACGAATCAAGTCACAAACTAGGGCGCTCATGGTCTTCTGAGAGTTAACCGATAATGAATCGTTGGACGTGACTGTCGGATGGGACCCAAACACTTCGCCAGGGCAGAGGTTGTAAATCCCTAAGGCCTTCGTTTGGCCGGCTCTGACCTGGTAGATCGCGCGCCCCGCAGTGAAGCCTTCGAGAAATTCCTGGAACACTGCCCGAGGCCCAACCATTTGGCGGAAAGCTTCCATCTCTTCTTTGGAACGTAACAGCTGAGTCCCCCGGCCACCAAACCCCCATGGGGTCTTGCCGACTACCGGGAAGTCTTCAGCAACAATGTTTTCGGCCGAGAAATGTCGAGGGCAACGATAACCAAGTGCATTGAATGAGGCTTCGATATTGGCCTTATTGTGCGAGAAGTTCAGCATTCCGTCAGATAAACCAACCCCTTGCCAAGTATTCGAGCACATCTGAACTGCGAGTAGCCCGTAGTCATTTGAAGCGATTCGTGCTGGGCCATTACTATAAAAGCGAGAGAGCGCTGAAGCCAGCAACTCGGGATTTTGTTCGACGTCGAGCTCAATAAAAAAGGGCGCGACGTCTCTGGTGGCGCATTCTGCGTCACGATCGACCACTACAAAGGAGATGCCGCGGCGCTCTAGGGACCGTGCGAGAGGGAGGGCCTCCCAGCCTCCACCGAGGAGGAGCACCCAATCTGTTGAGCCCAGGCTCGTCATGTTGCCTCTGCTACTGCCTGGATAAGTTTGCGGGACAGCCCGGACATAATTACCTCTGCGTAGTCGAGCGCCTCCCGCTCATCGTCGGGGCAATGAAAATAAAGCCCTGGCGAATCGTCGCCGAACACTTCGGATGATAGGTGCTTCCGGAGAATTTGCTTTCTGGCATAAATGTCGTTGCCGAGGAAGGGATGTTCAGAGCCAGCCTCTACTCGGGGTGGTTTCGGATCGTGGTCAATCCAGCACAATAACCGTGCTGGTAGCCCAGCGTCTGAGCTCGCAGGAGACTCTCGCCAGACGCCACCCCGAATCATCGCGACGGCCCTGTCGATCTCCTCGGATGTGAGTGGACGGTTAACGAGGACATGGTTTTCCGGCACATCGAAGAAATTCAGGATTTCGTGAGCCACAATCTTGTGGTTCGCCCCTGAGCGAATGACAAAGACGATGAGTTCTTTTGAGCGGAAAAGCCGACTCGGAGACAACTTTTGTTCCAACCAACTAGGCTTTTGGCTTGCGAGCTGCAGACTTTGTGAAAGCTTGCGGCACACATCCAGCGGCGGCAGAAAGTCTCTCGCTTCGAGATAATTCCATAGTTTGCTTGGGTGGAATTTTGGCAGGTCTTCTGGAAGAAACGATTCGCTTTCAAGCTGACCCACAACCTCAGACGATGATGGCTGCCGGTCGGAATACTCCTCTTCCGCCTTAGAAAAAAGTGTGCGGAAGGCGAGGGCAGCAAACTGGCTGGCCCCGCTGAGTCGCATACAGCCTTCTCTATCTTTTCGGGCGTCAGCAAACAACGCGTTAGTAAGGTGAGGCGGCATCACTGACTTAGCATCCAGTCGCTCTCTGCTCGTGAGATAAAAATCAAACTCGGCGGAGGCCGTATCCGAACTCGCTGAGCAGTGGATCTGCAGGCCGAAAAACCTGGCGAGATCGCGCTCATCGAGTAAAATGTCGTAGTCGGAGGGAGGCACGCGATCAAGTTTGGGCGGATGAAGTAACACGTATTTGATACCGGCCTCGCTCATAATTCGGAAGGCGTCAGTCGCTCCTACATCTTCGCGTACCTCCACCACGAGACGAGGTTCCCGGACGGGAGATATGATCCGCCCATCGAGTCGGTGTCGAGCGTGGTTGAAGCCACGATGGCTCAAAACGCTTGCAACTTCATTTTGGAAAGGAACCGACATCGCCAAAATCACCAGCGTTTGCTCGGGGTCCAGCTCCGACAGCAACGTCGGTGACTCAACGGTGAAGCCACCGACGCTAGACCCCCACCTCGTGGCGTTTGAGTCGCAAACTCGGGGACGAGGAAGCCCGGCCCACGATTCCAATAGGTCGCGAGCTACCGCCCCAGAGCCCCACACGACGATGTGAACAGAAGCCCGCTCATCCGGTATCTGCCTAATGTGCTGAAGAAAAACGGCGCGTAGTCTCGAGGCTTGAACTTCGCGGATTTCAGAGCCCACATCGTCAAAAGTTGACTCCAGCGGACCCGAAGTCGGAACGAACTCCATAGTACGATTATGGCAGGAAACGGCAGAATAGAGAGACGGGGAGGATCAACAATTGAGACAAAAATATCACGTTGAACAGTTGATGAAGATGGCTCGCCCTCCCGGAAATCATCCCTTGTGGGAACGAGAGTGGGTTACGTTCGAGAACTTTCTCCGGTGGAACGGTCTCTCCTTTCCCGCGAAGAGCTCAATTCTCGACGCCGGTTGTGGCAATCGGGGGCTGGAACAGGGTGCCCTTGCGCGTGGCTTCACCTACACCGGCCTCGACATTGAGGATGCAGATTTTGATACTGATGACCTGCCGTTAGACGACGCCACCATTGATGTCGCGTTTAGCCTCGCAACTCTTGAGCATCTTTTCCGCCCCGAGCATTTTCTTTCCGAGGTTCGCCGATCGCTGAAGCCCGGCGGGCTTATGCTCATTACAGTACCGAATATCGAATTTTCTGGAACGGCCTTCTGGGACAACCCTGGTCACAACAAGCCGTTCACTCGAAAATCTCTTCGCAAGCTGCTTGAGATTAGCGGTTTTGAGGTGGTTGTTGTGTACCCGGGTCTTCGTATGAAGCCCCGTTGGATGTATGAGGGACGAGCGCGCTTTCGACTCGCTGCGTCCTTGCCGATCTCCAAAAATATAGTTTCGGGTCCGCTTGTCGCGATTTCTGGCCGAGCTCGTTCAATCGCTATCGTGGCGAGAAATCCCTAGGCTCAGACGGTGTTTTTGCTGTGACTTCTCTGTCGCGCAGCAGGGAAGGGAGCATTCCTGCTCCCCGAACGACGTCGGAGTTTAGGCGTGGAATCCAGGGCCTCTGCTCGAGAAGGTTGAGAATTTCTCGTGCGCCGAAAATTGGATTATCGGGATACAGATGTCTGAACACTAGCGTCAAAAAGTCGTAGTCCTGCGGTTCGTCTAGTGTCCACCGGTGGTGGGCCATGCCAGTGAATTTGACTAGCTGCCCAATGCGAAACTTATCTGGGCGGTTCAGGATGTACGGACCTACATGTTCTCTCTCAGAAGGGAGCTGCGCCATCTCGTTCGCACACAATAAAGACGCGAGTGAGTAAGCAGTGCAGTCCAACCCGTTGGGAAACTCCCCGTGGAGTCCGTATCCATCAAAGGATCCCATCTGGGTATCACGAATCACTTCATCAAGAATTTCAGGGTCGACGACGGGGCAGTCACCCGTGATCCTAAGTGCCCACGGGGCGCCGATTTGTTCTGCAAGCGTCGCGAATCTGTTCAGGACGTCATCGCTGCTTCCGCGGAAACAACGCACCCGGTTGGTTAGGCACCAAGTTTCGATGACGTCGTCTTCTTCGCGGTCAGAAGTCGCTACCCAGACCTCCGACACTAGCCTCGCTGACTCCGCTCTCTGAACGATGTGACCCAATACTGGGGACCCGGACAAGTCCAACAGCACTTTGCCCGGAAGTCGCGTGCTCCCCATCCTAGCCTGTATGATTGCGGGTACGCGAGTAGGTCGCAAGGCTTCTTGCTTCAATTTACACCTGCCTGGATCGCTAACAACAGACTTGAGCTTAGCTAGCACTCACGCAATCTCAAGCCACCCAGTGCCAACCCAGCGCAAGTCTTGAGCCTACTGGTTTGAAAAGAGCCTGCGAGCACGCCTGTACCAAGGATCGACTGCAGAGCGCAATACTTGCCCTGGGCTACTCAGATTGCTGACAAACTTGGCAACACCGTAGGCTTCGACAACATAAGTCTTTCCGCGACGAACCATCTTCGGTCGGCTGCCTGAGCTTCGTTCAATGTAGATAGGTTTTCGTCCCACGCTTAGGTCTGCAGCGACTGCATTAACAGCAGCATCTCTCAACTGCCCATCGGCGGAACTCTTGGGCGCCGCTGCAAGACATTTCTCCAGCGAGTTCTGAAGCTGAGCATCGGAAAATACCGGAGTGGTGGCTCCGAAGAGGGAGTATTTATGGCTCCCGCACTCGATTACGAATTTACCCTGGAAAGCAAGCTCCACGCCTATAGTCGATCCAAAAGTAATCACCGCGTCACAATTAGCCCCGAGTTCGTAACTGTCGATCCCGGAACTGGGCGGCAGCACTGTACAGTTTGGCAGGGCTTGGAGTGCTAGAACGTCGCTCACAAAAGGCTGGTCGGTGTCAGGCTGAGCTGGATGCATTCGGACAAAAAAGTGGACATCGGGGAACGACACGAGTGCCTTCTGGATAACAGAAGCTTGTTCGAGCGCCATTGATCGGGCGTGAGACTGGACATTCACAAATTCGTATTGAGACGAAGGAAAAACGGCGACCGTCCTACTGGGTGCGTGAACATCCCAGTCAATTGGCATCTTCCGTGACTCAATGCTGTCAAGCGCTACGCCAATTAGCTTCTTCTGTCTACCGTCGAGAATTCTTTTGGATCTCTTGTTCAACCAGTCCTTCGCGATTTCGCGAAAGTCATGTTGATCCGCATCCGGCAAACTAAAAAATCTCTTTTTGTTTTGTGCGACGAAGTCCGCGAAATCATGCGGTCGAAACCCGGGTGAGAGCAAATAGTTCGTTTCCCCCACCGATGGGTACTCGTAAACCGCAAAAGGAGTTCCCGTTCGCTCTAAAATATCAACGACCGGCCCGTAACGGGGCATACGCGCGTTGTAGAGGTACACGTAGTCTGGGCGCAATTGCTGTACGTGGGCTTCAGCTGAGTAATGACTCGTAAGCGCTTCGACAAACATCAGCCCAAACCGGCGACGATGGAGACCCAGATCGACGGTTGCTGAACGCAAATCTGTATTGAGCCCACTGAGGGCATAGAACCAGCAGCGTTTTTCATCCGTCGAAAGGCCTAAATACTTGATTTCGAGCGGAAAGTCTTGCTCCAGGATTTTTTGCCAGAGCGAGCTTATTCGCTTTTCTTGGATTTTGTTCACGCTTTTATAGTCAAGCGGAATCAGCTTCCCATTCGAATCTTCCAACCATTGGAGACCACGCTTGACACGTGATTTGCATGCAATGCATTTTGATTGCTCAAACTTTTGCTCGGGTTTCGGATTGTTCGCAGAGCAGTAATCTTTGCCACCTCGGCAAAACGCGAAGTACACGGTGGAGCCCTGATCAAGCTCGCGCTGAACAATATCGAGCTCAAATTCGAGCATTGGCCAGCGGCCAAATGCGCTTTGGATTAGAACTTTCCGCTGGCTCATCCCGCCCTCTCGTGGTCTCCAAATTTGGGCAAAAACTGTTGTGCCTTCTCTGGCAACAACACCTTAGCCTTTCAGTCCGCGCTCGGGGCAGCACATCATGACAGCTCAAAAACTTGTGTCAGCTGATCCAGTGTCGGTGGGGAAAAATATTTTAGGCAGTTTCTCGAGAGTGTGGCAGCGTGATCGGGGTTTTCAACGAGTGCTTTCACGGAGGGTTCAAGAAGCCTGTAGTCGTTTATCACAATCGCCAGTCCAAAATCTTGCAGGGCACGGACTTCTGCTTTTTCGTGTTCTTGAAAATCCGGCAAAATTATAGTTGGGATCCCGAGACACATCATCTCCATGGCGCTCACCCCAAACCTACAGATGCTTATGTTCGCCTGGTTTTTTGCTCCATCAAGTTCAGCCGGACTGATCAACGCAAATCCGTTTGATGTTGCTGACGCTCTCACGGCAGCGGATGCATAGGGACCTGGCGCCCATGAAAAATCCGCGAGACTTTTGGCCCGCCGCGGTAGGCTTTTCGACAGCTCGCTCAAGTAAAGTTTGGACTCTGTAGATCCGGTGAGCACAAGACAATTCTTCCCGGGGGTCCAGACGGAAGCCTTATCTCGGCGACTAGCCATTACCCATGCCGGACCCCAGAAGCAGCGGGGCTTGACACACGGGCTAAGTGGCTGCGAGACCGTCGGGAAAATTCTCGTAACTTCTGCCGCGGTGGATGATGGACCATCGACACAGATAACTTTGGTGGTCGAGGAAATTCTAAGCAGCACCTCTTCGAGGTCGTCCTGATCAAACCGCGACCACGGTAGGTCTAGAACCAACGTTGGAGGCACTAAATCGTGGACCAGTGCCGAAATCTTGGCCATCGATAGCGTAGCTCCCGTCGCGCAAGTTGAGGCAGACATCGCTTCAGCTTGGTCCGGCCCGAGCACGACTTGCTCAACCGCTCCAGTCCCCGTTTGCCGCAGTAGCGAAGCGAGGAAATCCATTCGCCGCTGATGTCCCAGCCCGACGTGAGCGCCAGCAATCGCCACTACCGTGGCAATGGGCGTATCAGTGATTGAGGAAATTTGAGCTCCTGATCTGCCTTAGTGGCCGGAGGCCGTCGTCAGAATCGGCCCGCCAGTCGCGTTCGGGCATTTCGGCGAGAACAGGTCTCTTATCCGGCAATCCGCTTGCGGTTTGGGTGGATCGAATGGTTCTGATGAGAGCCTCGATAATCGAAGGGAGCCAACAGTGCCCCGGGCCAAATTCGTCACCCCTACCATCTAAATCAAAATGAACCTCAATCATGTCTGATCGCCACCGGAGCGCGGCGGCGAGGATCACGGCCTCTTCCGAGCTGTGGTCAGACCAGCCCACCTTCTCTCCGAAGGTCTCCCGTAAAGTCTCGATAGTCGCGAGACCGCAGTTTTCGATTTTCGCTGGGTACTCAGAGACGCAATGCAACACTGTGATATCGCGACACCCGCTCTCTCGAAGTGCCACAACAGCTTCCTGCACTTCATCCAGCGTAGCCATGCCCGTGGAAATGATGACTGGCTTCCCGGTGGCTCCGGCGGCTCTAATTAGATCCAGCCAGAGCAATTCATACGATGCAATTTTGATGAAGTCTACGTATTCATCGATGAACGCGAGAGCGTCCAAATCAAACGGGGTGCACGAAAATTCGAGGCCTCGCGATCTTGCACGTTCAGCAAGGTGCGGAACAAACTCGCGCGGGAGTTCCCAATTCTTTCTCGCCCGATGATCGGCGGAAGCCTCCAATATTTCTGGAGCAAATAGCTTGTCTATTTCGAAGAGCTGGAACTTCACCGCGTCGAATCCTGAGTCGGCGGCCGCGTCGACCAGAGCTAGGGCTCGCGACAGGTCTTGGTTGTGGTTGCTCGAGATCTCCGCGATGAATTTTGGCCCTCTGTTGTCCCCCGGGGGCATGACGTTGGGGGGACGGAGCGAGCCAGTCATACCAGCGCCTCGATTGCTCGGACCACTCGTGTCTGCTGGCTTTTTTTGAGGCCCGGGAAAATAGGGATGCTGAGGATTCTCGAGGCGATA
>Ga0209138_1002332_pt1 | contig 14757 bp, 7 predicted proteins | sample SaaInl3SG_22_DNA_FD_184645 | JGI IMG/M metagenome (GOLD analysis project Ga0209138, IMG submission 184645) | Marine microbial communities from expanding oxygen minimum zones in the Saanich Inlet - ESP_153SG_22_DNA (SPAdes) (version 2) | ecosystem: Environmental > Aquatic > Marine > Intertidal...
AATTAAAAACGGAATTGGACCCAGCCATCCCCGATCACATCGCGCAGTGGAGCAGCCAGATGGGCCCCTACTCGGTTTCCGCTTGGGAATACCACGTAAATGACCTCAAACAATACAACAGCTCGCGCATCGCTACCGCGCGTCAGCATTTGAACCAAAGCCTCGGACTGCAAGGCCAGCACCAGATCAACCTAGAGAGCGCCCCAGCACAAGCAGGACAGATTAAGGTGAATAGTTTGCAGCCAGAATTGCCTTGGAATGGGATTTACCACGGTGGATGCCCAGTGACCACAAAAGCGCTACCTCGCAAAGGATTCATCTTCTCCCACTGGTCCTCGCCGCGCCCAGCGTACAACAACCGTAAGGCAGATTCCATCGAAGTTGCCGTGAATACAAACACGACATTAATTGCGCATTTCGACTCCTGCCACAACGTGATCAGTGCCTCTATTTCCGCAAGCGAGCACCTCCTGCGCGGAACCACTCAACCCCCACTATCAGGCGCACGTTACGAATGGACCACAGGCGGACACATCGTCTCCACCGACAGCGTCATTTACAACCCTACTGGAGGCCGCTACGACCTCACCGTCTACTACGATTCTTGCGAGATCAGCGCACCTGTCTTTTCCCTTGAAAAGGAGGATTACCGCCTGCGCCTCTTCCCAAATCCTACCACTTCTTCTATCCAGGTCCAATTCCTCCAAACCACCGTCGAAGATCTTTCCATCAGCATCCAATCCACCTCCGGCCAAACCCTCTTCACCTCTACCTTACACCAATTCATCGGACAATACAACCGCACCATCGATCTCTCCCTTCCAAGCGGACTCTATGTGCTTACCCTCCAATCCCCAAGCCGGGTCTATTCCGAGAAATTTGTGGTAGTGGATTAAGAAGGAGGATTAGCGAATAAAAAAGAAAGCCCCTCAGCTTTCACTGAAGGGCTTTCTACAAAACCAAAAGAGTAGTTTAAGGCACTACTCCAACACCTTAACTGAGACTTCAACTCTACGGTCGAGGATATGATCGTTCAACTGGTCGTGTGCCGCAGTCAATCTGCGTACAGCAACGGTAAGACCCAACTCTTCCTGAAGGTATTTCACTACTGCATCAGCGCGCTTTTCGCGCAAATTTGCATTGTAAGAAGCATCACCATAGCGGTCTGTAAACGCGGTAATGATGACTTCGTACGAACCTTCCCAGCTTGAACCTTCGAGGTTCTTTTGGAATTTAAACAACTCCTGACGCATCTCAGGCGTCAATCGAGCAGACTCAGAAGCGAAGAAGATTGCCGATTGATTCACTTTTTCAAAAAGCTCGTTATCCTTCTTTCTGAGTTCCGCCATCTTTTGCTCAAGCTCTTTGCTCATCACTTCAGCTGCTTCAGCTTGGGCAGCCACCTGCGCAGCCACCTCTTTCTTCAAAGCCGCCGTAGATTTTTCTAAATCATCTGACTGGCCCACCAGCGTTTCACCGATGCTCGGTATCGCTGCTAAAGTTGCCGTAGACCACAGGTTTCGATCGCTCGTATTCACTGCGTCCTCATTCTTCGAAGTGAAGCGGTATTTCACACCAAGATTCATTTTTAAATACGCGTCAGATCCTGAACCGTAGTCCCATCCATCGAGTCCATCACTGTATACTGTTCGGTGTTGAAAAAGGCCATAAAAGCTCCAATTTTCGTTCGCATTGTAGCTCAATTCTGCACCTAATACATGACCGAAGGCTCCAGTATTTTCGACATTCTGAAGTGTACCGTCCGACAAAAAGGACAGCTCACTCGTGTAGTTCGTGTACGACAATAACGCTTGTGGTGTTAATGCCCACTTCGAACCGTCCATCGCTGGGTTCAGATTCGTCGAGAAAAATTTAATACCCGCATCGAACGAATGCAATTGCGCCTTGTAGTGATCCGTTTCGTTGCTGCCGGTTAATGTCCCAAAGCCGTATCCTGCAGTGATGCCCCAAAGCGGGCTTGATGCGTAGGTTACGTGAAGGTTGATGTTAGGATTGAATTGGTCCAGATCCGAATAAAAACTGCGCATGTCCTTCACAGGAATATCCACAATATTCTGATCCTTACCCGGGCTGTAAATGTCGTACAACAACCCGCCGTCTACCTGGACACTCCAAGCATTCGGTGACCACTGGCCAAAGGCCGTAGTAGCGGTCATTAGTAGCATTCCAAGAGCAAATGATTTCATAATTCTTTTCATTTTCATTCTTATTTCTGGATGGATACACGCTTAGTTACCGATGCACCCTCCGCATCGCGCAACACGATGTGATACATTCCTGATGCAAGGCCTGAAAGGTCAATCTGCACCAATTCATTTTTGGCCGACCCACGGTATACTTGCTTACCGACGCCATCATAGATCGCCACTTGCACCTCTGACTGAATCTTCGTCAAATCCAAGTTAAACTGACCAGTAGATGGGTTAGGATAGATGGTGATGTCAGACAACACGGCTTCGTCTAAGCCGACAGTTCCAACCGGCATAGGTGCTGAAGTTTCATCACATCCCGCGGCATTCCAAACTTTCACGCGGTAATATCCCGAAGATGTCACGATGAAGTCGCGATTTGTAGCTCCTGGTATTGCGATACCATTTTTAAGCCACTGGTATCTGGCGTAAGCCATATTTACGGTGAGGTAAGTACTTGAAGAACGTTGAACGATCGGTAGATCTGGCGCAGCGTCAATGAATAGATTTAATTGTCCTAAAGAAGTACAGCCCAAAGAATCTGTCCAGCTATAGTATACCATAGTATTACCCGCACCCGCTAATCCTGGATCAAAAATATTATCATCAATATAATCTCCCCAGAAAGCATAGGAAGTATCTCCTTGTCTTAAATCAAACGGACTCTCATTTTCACAAATCGAACCAAACATAGGAGTTGGAGCTGTGCTTTGATTACTTACAAACACAGTAAAGCTTACCGTATCCGAATTACCATGAACATCAGTTACCTGGAAAATATTCTTAGTCTGACCAGCAGGGAAAATATTTCCTGGAGCTATACCGCTTATCAGGTTTACAGATGAAATACCGCAGTTATCAGTTGCTGAAGGCAAACTGTAAGCCAACGCGCTGTTACAATATCCAAGAACAGTATCCGTCGGTACATTCGTAAAGACAGGCTTCTCGGTATCTTGTACTTCTACATTAAAGACGCCTTGGTCCATATTTCCATCAAAATCTATCACGGTAATAGTAACAGGAGTAATCCCTACAGGGAATACTGAGCCGCTTGCAATGCTATAGTACGCAGTATCAACACCACAGTTATCCGTTCCTGAAGGAATAGGTAGGTTCACGACAGCACCACATGTTCCAGGGTCGTTTGTAGCAATCACCGTAGAAGGAACCGTTGCGACTGGAGCGACACCATCGTTGACTGTAAATGTTAACGTCATCGAACGAGTGTTTTGGTTGTCATCGGTCGCTGTAAAGACTACTGTATGTGTACCTGAAGTAAATAGCGAGCCGCTCAATACGTTCGAACTAACTGAATTACTACTACACCAATCAACAGCCATAGGGTTTACCCACGTAACATATGCACTACAGCCAGGCCCAGGAACCATGCTAGACACGAAAGGCTGTGAAGTAAATATCGGTGCAACGGTATCAATCACGCTAACAAGCATCGTATCCACCGTAGTGTTCCCGCTTGCATCAGTTGCTATTGTAATCACATCGTGCTGACCTACGCCGAACGTCGAGCCCGAAGCGTAATTGCTAGACCAGCTCGCAGAACAGTTGTCCATAACCGACGTCGACCAAGTAGCCGTCGCTTGACATAGTGCGTTTGCGTAAACAGTCAACATACTTGGCATTAAGATCATAGGAGCAGCAGCATCCGTTACCGTCACTGTCGCCGTCTGCGCCGTGCTGTTTCCTTCGCTATCAATCACCGTTAATGTGATCGTGTTGGCACCAAGATCGCTACAGTTGAACGTCGTTTGTGACAAGCTCATGCTCGACACGCTACAGTTCTCACGTACATAGTCGATCACCGCAGCGGTATCCAACGTAGCCGTACCGTTCGCATCAAGCGTTAATGTAACTGGCTGAAGTGCCACTACCGGAGCCGTGTTGTCCACAACCGTTACGGTCGTTGCTACACTAGTAGCGTTGCCCGAAGCATCCGTTGCCGTCAAGGTCACCGTATTTGCACCTAAATCTGCACACGTGAAGCTCGATACATCGATCGCCACGCTCACACCCGAACAGTTGTCGTAGCTGCCTGCATTCACATCCGATGCACTAATGCTGGCCGCACCACTCGCATCAAGGGCAACCGTAAATGGCTGAACCAAAGCAACTGGATCTAGCTGATCCACTACCGTTACTCGTGACCATGCGGTATCTGTATTTCCTGCAGCGTCTGTTACAGTAAGTACCACCCAGTTTACACCAAGGTCGGCACACGTAAAGTTGGTCGCATCAATCGCGTAGCTTTCGATACCACAGTTGTCCGTAGAACCATCTTCTACATCTAAGTAGCTCATGCTTGCAGCACCGTTTGCATCCAAAGCAAGCGTAATGTCTTGCGTTGCAGCTACTGGAGCAGCAGCATCCGTTACCGTCACTGTCGCTGTCTGCGCAGTACTGTTTCCTTCGCTATCAATCACCGTTAATGTGATCGTGTTGTCGCCAAGGTCGCTACAGTTGAACGTCGTTTGTGACAAGCTCATGCTCGACACGCTACAGTTCTCACGTACATAGTCGATCACCATGGCGGTATCTAAAGTAGCCGTGCCGTTCGCATCAAGCGTTAGTGTTACTGGCTGAAGTGCCACTAACGGAGCGGTGTTGTCCGCAATCGTCACAACGATTTCGTCGTTAGTCGTATTTCCAGAAGCATCCGTTGCCGTTACCGTGATGATGTTTGCTCCTAACATGCTACAGTCGAAAGTAGCGGTGCTAAAGGTCCACGTCACATCACAGTTATCGATAACCGTTCCGCTAATGTCGTTTTGGGTCAAGGTTACCGTCCCATCTGCCCCTAAAATCGCATACGAATTCGTAATGTTCAAGACCGGAATGGTGTTATCTACGACAGTAACCGTAGCGTTGGAGTTGCTTGTGTTTCCACTTACATCTGTCGCAGTAAGCACTACGGTGTTTGTCCCTAAATCATCACAATCAAACGAGGTGTTGTCCAGCGTTAATGTGAACTGACCACTGTTATCTGTAGTACCGTTATCAATATCACTTGTCGTGATAGAGGCAGCGCCATTAGCATCTAAATATACGGTTACGTTTTGCGTATTTACTACCGGCGAAATTTGATCGACAACAGTAACCGTAGCAGTACTGCTGGATTGATTGTTCGAAGCATCCGTGGCATATAAGGTGACTGTGTTTGCGCCTAGATCAGCAGCAACAAAGTTTAGAGTCGCTACGGAAGATGTTGCATCAAAGCTTACTCCGAACGAACAATTATCAGTGGTACCGTCATCTACTTGACTTGTACTTACCGAAGAGTTTCCACTAGCGTCCATTTGAACAGTCACATTTTGAACCCCCATGATCGGATCTAAGAGATCCACTACAGTAACGGGCACACTCCCAGTACTCACATTACCTTCATCATCTGTCGCTGTCCAAGTAACTGTTAAACCTGCTACTCCAGCATCAGAGCATCTATATACTGCATCAGTAAGCGAAATGGTCGGAACTGCAGTACAGTTGTCTGATTTCGAAGTAATGATGTCCGATTCTGTGATGGTGTATGTTCCATTTGCGTCTAATTCCGCAGTGAACGAGGTTACTGCTACCACAGTAGGCGCAATAATATCTCGAGCATACAATGCGCCAGAAGCACTAGAATTCAGCACACCACAATCGCCAGAAACTTCCACGTAGTAGTAACTAGGCCCTACCAAAGAGGCTGGCGCATAAGTAGCACTTGTTGCACCCGTTACGGCAGTACCTGTTGAGTTTCCACCGACATTGTTTACGTACCACTGGTAGGTGAGATTCTCACCAACCGCGGTAACACTCAATGTGCTCAAGGTTCCGGAAGGACAAATGTCTTCCGAAGCCGAACTTGGTTGCGAAGTAATGGCTGTATTAATAATCGTAGGACAAGCGTCGCTACCGTTTGCAATACCATCACCGTCGATATCCGTATCGTTTGCGTCGTTCACGCCGTCACCGTCGGTATCTGTTCCGTTATCATTCACGCCATCACCATCCGGATCAACATCTGAACCATTTGGGATACCGTCACCATCGATATCTGGATCCGTATCGTTAGGAATTCCGTCACCGTCGATATCGTCATCAAACGTATTGTTGATTCCATCACCATCAGTATCTGTCCCGTTATCATTGACGCCATCGCCATCCACATCGACATCCGCTTCATCTGGAATACCATCTCCATCGGTATCGTTATCCACGACTATCACGACATCAGCCGTAGACGTTCCCGAAAGGTTCGTCGCCGTAACTGTATACGTTGTCGTTGCAGCAAGTGTAGATGCGGTCCCCGAAATTTCTCCGGTTGACGTACTAAATGTAATTCCTGCTGGCAAGGAAGGACTAACGCTCCATGAAGCGACCATACCACCAGTATTCGCTGGAGTGACCGTAGTTACTGAAGCACCAAGCACATATGCATAGTTTGCCGGCGAATAGCTGATTGCTGGCGGAGCCAACGTCTGAATATTCGTGTTGGTCGCTGTAGCAGCAGGGTTACTGTACGCATCCTGGTAAGACAACTCTACATCATAAGTATCATAAGGCAACAACGCCCCAGAACTAATCGCCGAATTCGAAGGCGTCGTATTCACGTCATAGTTAAAACTAACGCTCGTTGCATCTCCCATCGTCCATACGATAGGCGTTCCGCCATCCGTTGGACTAAAAGTCAATTTCACACTACCACTCAAAGGCGTCTCTGCCAAAGTGTAGGTAACAGCAAAGGTCGTCGCACCCGTAATGTTCGATGCCGGAGAGGTAAGCGCCGGCGCTTGGGTCGTACCCACAATCACACTTAAGGCGTGATCTTCAATACATCCATTTTCATTCGTGTACGTAATCGTTGCAGTACCTATCGACTGACCTGTCACTTCGCCAGATGCATCCACTGTAGCAACAGCTACGTCTGAAGACACCCAAGCATTTGAAGATGCCGCAGTCGTCGTTGCCGTTAAGGTGATCTGCTCACCCGCCGGAACTTGTGCGTCACCGGTGATTACAGGGAGTGGGAGGAGTGTTACAGTTCTTGAACTGGTATAGTCACAACCATTGAAACTATACGTATTCGTGATAACGGCTGAACCTACACTTAATGCATTGAGCACACCTGTCGAAGCGTCTATTGAACAAACAGCCGCGTCTGACGTGGACCAAGTACCACCGCCAGTTGTATGTGTATACGTGTAGCTCTCACCCAGACAAACCTCTAGATTCCCGATAATTGCAGGCCCAGTTTGAATAATATTACTTGAAGATCCGTCAAGTGTCATGCCTGACGAAAAAGACAAATCGTTCCCGTTACCTGAAATATCCGTTATCCCCGTAAGGCCAGAGTTATCAGCACCACCTTCACCTTGATCAAAGGTGTAATATGCCATCAAATTCGATTCTGAACCCGTTAATTGGGTCGCGTAATCATTCGAAATATCGGCGTCAGACTTCACTACATTCCAAAGCTTCACCTCATCGATATTTCCGTTAAAATCTCGCTGACTCCCTCCGTTTCCGGAAATGTTTCTACCAATTTGGAAATTACTCGATGTGAAGTTCGGAGAGAACGACTGCGATCTAGTCATTGATGTGACCAATTGTCCATCGATGTACAACTTCATTACGCGCGTTGAACCATCATAGCTCGCAGCAACGTGCTGCCATTCGTTCAGCGTAATCGCATTATCGCTTGAAGCCAAACGCTCCCAGCTCCAGCTTTGCTCGACAATAAATGACAATCGACCGTTCGATTCCGTTTTAAGCGAGAATGCATTTCCTTTAGAAACAATACCTGCACTGGAGTTTGAAAAGTCTGTTGGATTGATCCAAGCCTCAACCGTGAAACTTGACGAACCATCAAGATTCAAAGTAGTTGTTGGGGCACTGTATAAATAATGACTGCTGCTAAAGTTTACTGTGCGATCGTATAAATACGGAGCTGGCCCAGTAACACTAATAGTCACCACATTTGAAGTCGAAGCATCACAACCTGTAGTACTCACTGCACGATAATACATATCGTCCTGAAGATTAGGCGAAGTATAACTTGCACTCGTCGCCCCCGTAATGTCTGACCAAGTTGAATTATCCGCGCTCGATTGCCACTGGATATCGCCCGTAGCACCGCTCAGCGTCAACACCGCCGGATTGCCAGGACAAAGCGTAGTATTCGCTGCTGAAGCAGTTCCTGCAACACTCGCTGGATATATTGCCACTTCTGAAACATCCGAAGTCACGTCACCACAGGTCCCTGAAACCTCACAGTAATAATAAGTGGTTCCAGCTGCACTCGTCGAAACGGTCAATGTACTGGTTTGAGCACCATCTGCAGCTCCTAGAGATGTACCTCCAGTGTTGCTATTGGTTGTATTTGAAAACCATTGGTAAGTCAACCCGGATCCCGATGCAGCAACGGAAATTGTTTCCGTGCTGTTGATACAAGCCGATTCATCAGAGGGTTGAGTAGAAATCATTGTGTTCGGTAAAATCCCAACTGAATATGAAATATTTTGACTGGTTGCCGAAGCAGAACTAACTACTATTGACCTTGTAGACAAAGCTGAATTTTGGTTAGACCTTGCTCTTATTTCTATATCCTTATTAACCACCCCAGAGGTAGGGCTAAAGGCCAAAACAGTGGTCCACGTACTTCCACCATCTGAAGAATACTCTAAACCCGTAGCACTATTTACCCAAAGTGAGTTAATTAGGTTTTGACCAGAAACATTGACGGTTTGAGCGGCCGAAGCTTGATTTGCACATTTATCAATTGCACCCACGGACCCTGTAATCGTTATACTTGGGTTGAAGGTAAATGTTCTAGAACCTGTTCCAGTTCCTGCGCCTGAAATCGCTTGGATTTGTCCGGTCGTTCCAGGTCCTGCTACAATTGAAATTTTAGTATCACTATCGACCGTAAAACTCGAGACAGGATCGCCTCCAATCGTAACAGAAGTGACTCCTGTAAAACCACTTCCGCTTATATAAAAGGAATGACCTGAAGGACCGCTGTAAGCAGAATATGAGCTTATCGAAGGAGGCGCTACAAAACCATAAGAATCGTTGCCAATCGCAAATTTTCTATTCGATAAAGTCCCTGTGTATCCTGAGACTGTTATTGAGGTTCCTGTTGTTGTAACGCTATTTGTCACTTTTGTCCAACTTGAACCATCAAAAGTATAAAGTGCCGGGGTTGTTACGGTGCCATTCACGTTATCATTAATGTCCCAATTAAAGCTTAGATCTACCCCTCCACTACCATTTGCACTGGCCTTGTTTACGATCCACGTTCTATCAATTGTATTGTAGCCTTTGGTTCCATAGGTCCCACCAGATTGATACACTCCATCAAAAGCATTTACTTCAAACACGTCAGACGTAGAATTCTGATTTGTGACTCTTACAAGACCATAAGTCGATCCACCTACAGGAAATTCAACTTCGGAAGAAGCAACAGGTCGAACTAAGCCATTACTACTCGAAGTTTTGACATAAGCCGAAGAACTGTAGCCCGTCATCGGACCATTTATCTTTAAATCACTTGATAGAGCAACGATTGTATTAGAAAACACATGTGACCCTTCAAACGTCGAACTGTAATACCAATTCAAAGTAGAATAACTCGGGTTTGACCAATTGAATTCAAATTCTGGAATATCCACCGCCGAATTTGGTGCTTGACCCGCCAAAGGAGAGAGAGACTCGTACCACTCGTTATAATTTGGATGATTATCTTTTGGATAGACACTAATAGTTTCTCCAACTCGATTTCTTTTCACCTCGACATTCGAGTTTGAGCCCGAACTAGCTACGTAATCAATCTTGTTATCATTATCTAAATCGACCAATACAATTGATTCCATGTATTGAATTGACAAGGAGAAGTAATGCTTTGCAAATGAACTTGTCGAAATTGCAGTTGTGGTGCTATTATTTTGACTCAACCTTCCTGAAGTCCACCCTCCATCTCCGACAAAATCAATCTTTCCATCTCCATTTAAGTCTGCAAACGGAGTAAAGGCATCGAAATCATCAATTATATCGTCAACTCTCGTAAAGTCAGAAGAGACGTAGATGCCATCAGAGTCACCGTTAACGAAAATAGCTTCACCATCACCAACAATGTCATTCTTACCATCTCCATTGACATCTACTACCGATGCTCTTCCGGTACCACCACCTGTTAAATCAAATGTTGATGCAAAAGCAACGTTTCCTGCTCCAGAGGAAGTGTTCAAACAAACCTTAAATTTTGAGCCGGAATCCACTCCTATTATTACATCAACCTTTCCATCCATATTCACATCTCCAACGCTCATTTGGCGAGCCCCAGACACACCTGTTGGACTAATTTGTACTGGCGTTTGATTGAAACTTAAGTTTCCGACAGTGGAAGTATTAAGGAAGACATAAAACTTACTAGAGTAGTACCCCATGACTACTAAATCTAGTTTCCCGTCCACATCAACATCCGCAAGACTAACGCGATTAGCTTCATATTGTACATAAACCGTCTGAAAATCAGCATCATTTGCACCTGAATTGCTTTGACCAAAACTTAAATTACCAGATGTTGAATTATTAAGAATTGCCGTCACGGTTCCACCAGTGCTCGCCGTAACTACATCTATTTTTCCATCGCCATCTAAATCACCAGTAGCGACCTCAGTGACATTTCCTGTGGTTACAACCGAGTGTGGTGATGCGAAATCAGATGTTGAAATTGACCCAGGCGAGGTATTTGTATTGCGTACAATAACAAAGGCATTATTCGTACCGCCCTTAAGAATATCGGTATTTCCATCACCATCAAAATCTTCTGCCGCGATTATAACACCACGCTCATACCACGTTCCATTTCCAGCAACAGCACTAACACTTAAACCAGGGGTTAAACTTACCTGACTTAAATTTTTCCCGCTAAGAGAAGAATTTGTAGCAATAAAATATTCAGAACTAACTGTAGTTAATCCTGAATTTAAGTTTGTGTATCGAACTAGCCCAGTTCCAGCTCCGTTGGGAACAGTTACTGTTAATTGAGTGGCTGTCGAAGCTGTTATACTCGCTTTTTTAGGACCAAAGAATACAATATTGTCAGATGTCGTTGTACTAAAACCTGAACCGCTAATAGTTATTGAACTACCTGGATCTACACGGTTTGAAGAAAAACCTGAAATAGTCGGCAATACCACAGGCATGGGTGCAACTGCCAACATTACAGGATCAGTAAAGTCTGTAGTTACATTTGAAATTGATATCGTTTTCGTAGTACTTGAAGTTTGAACTGAACCCATTGTACCCGATAACGCTTTCCATGCGCTAGTGCTTTCATCAAAATAGATAACATCGTACGAATTAATTATGCCTACTTCTTCCGATACGTCCCATTCCAGTTCTATATTTATTCCCGAGCCACTAGAAGTTGAACTGGTCGATTGAATAACCCAAGTCTTACTTACGTGATCCTCTGATATAGTTTCACCTGTAAGTCCCCCATCCAAAACATCAGTTAATAGCATAACACTAAAGCTTGATGTTACAGATGAATTGTTTGTGATTTGAACAGGTGCATTAACAGTTATTGGCGAAGACTCGCCATTCTCCAAAGTGAAAGAAGACTTCCCAAGCTCACCTTTCATGGTGGGCGAGGCCATCCCAACGGATAAACAGAATACAGAAAGTGCAAATGCGAATTTTAGTTTCTGACTGAAATTCATAGCAGTGAATGTTTTAAAATATAATGTACGCAAGAGACAAGCTTTTAAGTTAATTTGGTCGAAGCGGTCATTAGACTCCTGAGCATGAGAAGCATATAATGCTTGAATGTAGTCAACACCGTTTGACTAGAAAGTACTAACATGTTCGTCCAAATCAACTTCAAAATTTTCGGAAGTAAAAGTAAAATAGTTGAGTCTCATTGGAGTTCGACTTGAATGACGTATTTTGATAACAACGGATAATATTCTCAAAACTTAGGGCTTGCATAGAGCAATAATCTAGATTTGGAAAAAAGCAAGGGAGTTCCAACTCAAAGTATTGTTTTTCAATTATTTGAGTTTTTATTTAAAAACCTGTTTTCAACTGTTGTTATAAAATATTATAGTATATTTAACTAATAATCAATAACCCTCTTCGATTGAGAATACAGTCTTTGTTTTCTGTGTTGATGTTCACAACAACACTATTTAGTCAGGCAAATTTTCAGCGCGTTGATAGTCTTGCAAACCTTGTTAATACGCAAACCGGAGAATTTGAGAAAGCGCTCGTCTTAGAAAAAGCCCTAAATCAAATCGTGATTGACGATTTAGACTTTGAACGGTTTAAGTCAAATTTAAAAGTAGAGTACTTTAATCCACGCATGTTGCTCGCTTTGGACGCACAAGAATATAGAGCTTCGGTTTTAAGAGGCCGTGAACCAGATCGCATTCATGATCAAAGCGAGTCTAACCCATATAAAAGGTATTTTCTGGCTAATTCAATTTTTTTCTTTGGAGAAGAGGAAAAAGCATTAATGCTCTTCAAAGAAATTGCCCCACAGTTTAAAGCATTGCAGGACACCTTTTATACTGCCAGCACATATAATAATATAGGTTCAATACACTACATAAACAACCGTCTAGATAGTGCCTTGTCAAATTTTTTACTTGCTAAGCAATTTACTTATTGGTTCAATGAAATGCTTGAGGCTAATATTCTGGCAGTATCTAATGCTCTTAAAAACAAGGAGTTGTCTGCTAATCAAATCAAGACTATCCACAACAACAATCCGAATACTACCAACGGTGTTTATTATAACAATGCCTATGAATTCTTTAATCAATACAATCCCGCAAAACGAGACTCGCTAGTGGAAAAAATCTCTAACGTCTTTACAAACTTAAGTGATGTTCCCGACCCACTGTATAGGGTGTTTATAAAAGAAAATTTACTCTGCGATAGCCTGGCTACTGAGCTATTAAAAATGCCCTCACACGTTTATTACGAAAATGCTATTCGTGCGTTACTTCAGTCTTCTATCATTCAACAAGAACCTTTCTCAAGTGAAGTTTTAGACAGCCTAAAAAATAAAAGTTCACTGATGACAAACATTTACGCTCTTGAGATATTTAACCAATTAGATTCATTAAATAAATATCGATTTGTGGTTTTGAACCAATCGCATGCTGATCAATCATCAGAGACCGAACATAACGAATTGAAAGCATTAATAGATTCTTACAAAACCGACCTGCAAAATTCAGAAAATCTCGCCAGGAATGCATTGATTATCAGCGCATTAGTTTTAATGGTTTTCGTATTTCTAATAACTACCATTTACTTCCGTCAAAAAGCAAACGCTTCAAAATCTTTAAATGAGGCATTGCGGATAAATCAAGAACTTGCGCTAGCGAGAGTAGCTTTGGAAAGAGAAATGAATGCAACAAGGTTAAAAATCACGAACATTTCGCGGGAAAATCTTCATAAGCTTGAGGAACTAAAACGGCTCATTCAGAATCCTGAAAACTCAGAAATCAATGATGAACTATTAAAAGACTTAAATATTCTTAGGGTACACCAAGACGGTATTACCAGATTTAAGATCAATCGATTCTGTGAAGACTTGCAGTCTGAAGAATTCATTCCGTTAAAAAGTGTGCTGTCAACAAATGAATTACAGATTTTCAAACTAATGGTTTTAGGCTTTAAGTCAAAAGAAATCGCAAGACTTGTAGATGTAACACATCAGCATGTTAACAATCAAAGACATAGAATACGCACCTTATTGCAAGAAGCTGGCTATTCATATAAAGAATTAGTTACCGACTTAAAATCAAGTCTTTACAAAGGCTGATTTCTGCATTGCAGTAACGATTTTTGAAAGTTCTATCTCTAAAACTCCAAGAGTTTTAATACTTTTTTTACTTCTTCTCCTTCGGATTCGGCAACGAATCGAACATCACCTGGTACTTAGACGGTACTTTTTTACGACGTTTACGCTCTTTCTTTTCTTGCGGTTTTTGATTCTGAGAATTGGGCTGTTCTGCACCCTCATTCTTCGCCCGTCTAGGTGATTTTTTCTCTTGCGGCTTGACCTCAGATTTACGGCCTTGTGGCTTTTTATCTCCACGTCCTTTTTTACCACGTTGCGGTTCACGCCACTCAGGACCTGGGCCTAAGGTTTTAGGCGGTTGTTCTTTGTCCAATTCCCTTTCGATCAACCGCTCAATTTTTGAGAACTTGAACATATCATCAGGACAAACAAGCGTCACGGCCATCCATTCCGTTTTCGCGCGGGCTATACGTCCGATACGGTGCACATAATCCTCCGCATCGCCCGGCACATCGTAATTGATCACCAAATCAATACCCTTGATATCGATACCGCGCGACATCACATCTGGCGTCACCATGATTCGAGTTTTCCCGCTGCGGAAGTCGCTCAAAGCAGCAGTCTCGATTGCTGTGACGAATCCTTCGTACGAATGGCTTTACAATGGAACCCCGGTATCTACGGACAGTGTTATCTACAACCCGTTAGATGGGAATTACCAACTTACGGTTC
>Ga0209138_1002333_pt1 | contig 14757 bp, 8 predicted proteins | sample SaaInl3SG_22_DNA_FD_184645 | JGI IMG/M metagenome (GOLD analysis project Ga0209138, IMG submission 184645) | Marine microbial communities from expanding oxygen minimum zones in the Saanich Inlet - ESP_153SG_22_DNA (SPAdes) (version 2) | ecosystem: Environmental > Aquatic > Marine > Intertidal...
AAATTGTGCTTCTTCGTAACTGATAGGCACGTCAATGGTAACACGCAGATACATTTTAGGTTTAATAATGTCTGCATTTGGATCCAGTAACTTGCTTAGTGTAGTTGTGCGATACTTAGGACAGTTGTCCCAGTTTATATACTCTGGTTCTTTATTATTTTCTCTATCAAGTATCATCATACCTCGTTCGTCGTCCCAAACATCTGCATAGTTGTGCGGAAAAGCATTGCCAATGTAATGAATTTTACCTTGTACTTGACGTTTGTGGAAGTGTCCACTAAACACATAGTCTTGATTAGCAAAATGACTTGGACGCAAGTCGCCGTGATCTGGCATTTGCACCATAGCGTTCATATAAAAACTAGGAAGTTCAAAGTGTCCAAATATATATTTGGCTTTAATCTTTTCAATCTTCTTCCATTCTTCGCCTACAAGCCACGGAACTAGTGCCACATCTTCTTCTTCGTATATTTCGTCTACAAACGTAATACCTTCAATGTGTTTACCAAAAATAGTAGAACTTACGTCACGTTTGTCTTTGTAGTATAAGTCGTGATTACCAACAAACATGTAAAACTTATCAAACGCTTTGCCTAACTTTTCTAAACTACGGATTGTAGCATCCATAGTTGTTAGATTTAAACTATTTCTGTTATGATGCCAGTCGCCGCAGAAGATACCGGTTTCACATCCGTGTTCTTTTGCTTGCTCAATGTACCAATCGACGAATTCTTCGCAATCGTTGTTGTGTACCTTACTGTTGCCTTTTAAGCCAAAGTGTATGTCTGTAAAGACAGCTGCTTTTTTAAACAAATTTAGATTCCTCTACTATTATATTATGTTAGTATACGTTCATTTACTAACAAAGTCAACCTGTGTCTAATCGAAAAGCAATAGAAAATCTTCCAATATTAGGTTCTATGGGTGCAGTTCCTCTATGAGGAACAGATGAATCAATAAAAATTAACCTTCCTGGTTCAGGATAGTATTCATTTAATAGATTATTATTTTCGTCAAAAGTTTCAAACTGACCTCCCCATTCTTTTTCCCATTTATAATGAGGAAAAAACAGCAATGTTCTATCTCTGCCACTACCGATGTAACTGTCTTTGTGTATAGTTCCTTCTTGACCCATAACTTGCAAGTTACAATCAATGGAAATAAGATCTAAACTAGGATCTTTAATTACATCAAATATAAAATGATCTAACACATCGAAAAAAATATCAGGGGCATCGTTTCTTATTCTATATCTTCCGGTTTTCTCAAAAAGTCTAGCACCAAAAATTCGATGACTTCCCTTTGACAATCTTGAATCAAAAGGAAAAGCCGACCTGTTAGCAACATTATTAAACCCCCAAGGAAGACCCATTGAAGTTATTTGGCAATTCATTAAGAAATCATCAGTAAATAAATTATCGTAAACTTTTATCATATTATTTTTTATTTGTTTCCTGTTCTCTTTTTTGTGCTGCTTCCCATTCGCCTTGTGCTTGTCGTGTATAACTTGGATTCATATCATTCATTTCTAAAATGTCATCTCTAATATTCTGATTGCGTTTTTCTATATTAATAACACGAACAAAGCTATTAGTAACAGCAGCGGTATAATAAGCAAAGGGGTTATTGGATTTGGATTCATCAAATTGTAGTCCAATCTGTGCAAGTTGTAAGATTGCTTGTCCACGCATTTCGTCATTGTAGGTATAACCACGTACATTTCCTCTTGTAGCATAACGATCGCATAGTTTCATCCACATCATAGCAAGTTTATTAGTTGCTCTTGCATGATCTTTTGAAAAATGTCCATTTTCCATACCGCCGACCCAGTGACTTTTGCCTACAAGTTGTAGTTCACCGTTTTCGTCAAATTTATAGTGTTGAAAAGGTGGAAAATTAAGTTTTGTTTTTGTATCTGCTACAGTCTTTGGGTTCTTTTTCCTGCCGGGCTCTTCCGGAATATGATCAAATGTCATTACACGGAAGATTAATTCTTCTTTTGTAATTTTTTTATAGTCAATCGCACAATCTGCTTGTTTAACTTTTTCTCCAGCTGCCTTCCTAGCAGCATAATCTGCATCGCCAAGTCTCTTTGCTTTGTTTCTTTTTGCTTCGGCAATAGTTCTAATGTTAATTTTGTCAATATCTGTAAGAATTATATCAAATTGATGGTACTCAGGATCAATAAAACTTGAAAATTTTGATTTTGACTTGTGTATTTCAAGTAACAAGTCTTTGTTATTAAGGTAATTTATTTTTCGCATGTTTCCTCCAATGAATAAGTACTATTATAATATACTCTGATAATAAAGTCAACTAAATAATGTATATAAGGAGAATAAGGTATGGCAAACGATCCGCAAAGCAGTTTTTCAGACAGAGTTGGCAATACAGTTGACGGTGCCGTAACTAGTGTAAAAGAAGGTATAGTTGATACTATAGAAGCTACCGGCTTTGGCAAAGCATTACGTGCTTTTGGTTTATTATCTGGAGCCATTCCACAATCAGGAGCAGGATTTACAGCAGCAAACTGGGGTTCTACAGTAGATTTAGATTGGCGTGTTCGTCTATCTATGCCAAACAAGTGGACTGCTAGTCCGATGCTACAACCGTTACTTGAAACTAATGGATTTATGTTTCCTTACACTCCTCAAATTGTTGTAGAGCATAGTGCTAATTACAACGCATTACATCCTACACATAGTAATTATCCTTTTCCGGCTTATCAGAACAGTCAAGTGAGTTCTATGACTTTAATTGGTGAGTTTACCGTTGAAAATGAAGTAGAAGGCGCATATTGGGTAGCAGCAACGCATTATTTAAGAAGCGTAACTAAAATGGCTTACGGGTTAAGCTCAGATCAGGGCTCACCACCACCAGTAGTTAAGTTAAACGGTTACGGTGATTATGTTTTTAATCAGGTTCCGGTAGTTATACAAAGTTTTACAATTGATATGCCTCAAGATGTTGATTATATTCAGGTTGGTATAGGAAACAACGGATCATGGGTTCCGACTAGAAGCCAAGTATCTGTTGTTGTGCAACCAGTTTACAGTAGAAAATCTGTTTCTGAATTTAGTTTAGATGCATTTGTTAATGGCAGTTATGTTGTTGACGGAAAAGGATTTATATAATGGCACAATATAAAGTTTCCTCACCGTACTATGCTACAAAAACAATTAATAATTCGTACTTGGATTTAATGACTATCAGATCTGTCCCCGCAGAACCTGATGATATTTTATATACAGTACAACCCCAGTATGCATATAGGCCCGACTTGCTTGCATATGACTTGTATAATAGTAAAGAGTTATGGTGGGTTTTTGCACAAAGGAATATGAATATTTTAAAAGATCCTATTTATGATCTAGTCCCCGGTGTAAAAATCTATCTTCCGAAAGGTCCTAACCTAACCCGATTATTAGGAGTTTAATTTGGCTACTAAAATAAATGCTAACGGAACCCCAGTTGTTACACCTAGCGGAAGTACGATTACTTCTACAGCAAGTAATGTAGTCCAAGGTGCAGGAAATACTGCTATTGATGTCGCTACAGGAAGTGCAACTGCAATAGTTGGCGGACTAAGTGGCGCTGCTGCTGGAGTAGTTGGATCAGCAGTTTCTGCTGTTGCTGCTCCTGTAATTGATATAGGACGTAAAATCAATACAACTTACGAAGTTTTAAAAAATCCGTCACTTGGAGGAGCACTCGCACTTTTAGGACAGGGATTTCCGCCTTATAGAAATGAGCTTGATAAATTTGCAAGTTATAATTACATAATAACATTATCGTGCTTAACAGATTTTGAACTTAATTTTCCGCTAACATATAGAACCTTAGGTCCTGCTGTTACAATTATTAAAAGTGGCGGAACTGCTGGCAAAAAAATTCCAACAATTTATGAAACCGACGGACAAAGAGAATTTTTTATTGAGGACTTAGAAATTGAACAAGTAGTTGCTCCTAATTCAAAATCAGGTCATGCTAATTCAACAAGGATTGATTTTAATGTAATTGAACCATATTCTATGGGTCAGTTTTTACATAATTTAAGAACTGCGGCATTAGTAACAGGACATGGAAACTATTTAGAAGCACCTTATTTGTTATCAGTTGAGTTTATCGGATATAAAGATGATGGCAATATTGAAGCACCATTTTTAGCTAAACGTCATTTTCCAATCAACATTGTTCAAGCAGATATGAATGTTACTGCTGGCGGCGCCACGTATGCTTGTTCAGCAGTACCAGTAAATGAAGTTGCACTTTATGATAGTAATAGAAAAACAAAAACAGATGCAGACGTTAGAGGCGGCACAGTAGGCGAAGTTTTACAGAGCGGCGTTTCTAGTTTATCTAGTGTTATTAACGAAACAATGATAAAACGTGAAGAAGCAAGTCAAACAGCTAAATCAGATGTTTACGTTATTTCGTTTCCAATGTCAACTGCTGGCGAATTACTTTCAGGCGCAGCCTCGACTGCGGCAGGCGCAACTGCAACTCCTAGCAATTCATTACAAGGACTCTATGAATCATTAACTGGTATAAAAGGAGGAGAAGTGCCTCCAGAATTCCAAGCAAAACTAGCAGAAGCAAAAGGGATTACGGCTGTAAGGGCAGCAATAGCAGAAACCATAAAAGCAACTGCTAGTAATAATGCCCTTTGGAATTCGATAGGAAAGTCAAAAATAACAAAAAGTTTCTTAGATGGTGGAAAACAGCCATTTGGCGAACCATCTTTTTTAACTATGGATTCAGATGCAAAACACGTTCAGCGAAGTAAGTTATCAACATCTGACGACAATAGAAGATTAAGTTTTCCGTCAGGCATGGGGATAGATGAAATAATTGAAGAAGTTATTTTATCTAGTGAATATGCTAGAGCATTAGCAAACGCAAAACCAAACGCTAAAGGACAAGTGCCTTGGTTTAGAATAGAAACACAAGTGTTTAACATCACAGCATTATTGTCGCCAAATCAGCCAAGAGTTTTTGTTTATAGAGTAGTACCTTATATGGTTGATGCATCAAAAATAGCCTCAGCTTCAGCTGGTTCGTTTGCATCTTTATTTAAACAAGCTAGTGCATTAAAAGCATACAGCTACATATATACAGGTCAAAATAAAGATATTATTGATTTTGATTTACAATTTAACATGGCTTTCATATCTAATATTGGCGCAACAGGCGGCCAAATGCAGAAAGATTCTAAAAAGGGTAACACAGATCAATTAGCTGCTGGCGATAAAGATCCAAACTTTAAATCGCCAAAGAAAATACCACTGCCGAGTCAAGAAGGTAAGAAAAAAGAAGCAGCAGCCGATTCTACAAAGAGTGGTAAAAAAGGTGGCGGCATTAAAGAACATGTTGAAAACTCTATTGCTCGCATGTTTAATGAAAATATCCTAAGAACCGACGACGATATGATTAATGTCGATTTAAAAATACATGGAGATCCGTACTATCTTACTGACGCAGGTTTAGGAAACTTCTTTGGCATAGATGACCCACTAAGTCTAGGTATTACGTTAGAAGGAGCTATGAATCCACGCAATGGCGAAGTTGATGTGATACTTAACTTTAGAACACCTATTGATTATGATGGCACTGACGGATATGTTAAATTTCCTTTAGGAGGATTTCTACCTATTGCAATGTTTAGCGGATCTTATCAAGTAATAATGGTAACAAATAGATTTAGTAAAGGACAGTACACAGTTAATCTTGATTTAGTACGTAGAAAAAACCAAGACATTACTTTAGAAGGACTAGCATCAAGTGTATTGTCGTTCTTTCAGAATAATTCTCTTGTACCTGGTTCAGCAGCAGATCAAGTTGATGAAAAACAGAATACGGATAACAGTTAATGGCAGTTGAAACTAGAACAAAACAAAATGAAAATAATCCATCGGGTATATATCTAGGGTTAGTAGTTAATCACTTAGATGTAAAATTTAATGGCCATTTAGAAGTAGAACTTTTAAAACAAACAGCGTCTGGCAATTTAACAGAACGCACTGGCCAAATAATTGCAGCAAAATATATGAGTCCTTTTTATGGAGTAACACCATATAGAGGAACAACAAAAAACAACACTTATGCAAGCACACAAAAAAGTTACGGCTTCTGGGCAATACCGCCTGATGTAGGAACAACAGTAATTGTGTTAATGCCAGAAAATAACTATGGAAGTGCTTATTGGATTGGTTGTGTGCCTGAAGAATATATGAATTTTATGTTGCCCGGCAATGCAGGAACAACGTACAATGAAAAAGATACAGCAAAAGCATTGCCTGTAGGAGAATATAATAAAAAATTAGAAAATGCTGCGGGAAGAGATGCTACACAGTTTATAAAACCTCATAATAATTATTCATTTGATGTACTTGATAAGCAAGGGTTGCTTGAAGATCATGTAAGAGGTACTAATAGTTCTAGTGCTAGACGAGAAGTACCGTCAATGGTGTTTGGGTTAAGTACCCCAGGACCTGTTGATAAAGATGGACCAACTGTCGAATATGGTGCTCAAGGATCTCGTGCAAACTTACCATTTAACAGACTTGGCGGAAGCAGTTTTGTCATGGACGACGGTGATATGAGCTTGCTTCGTAAAAAGCCAGCAAGTGGAGATCAAGCAGACAAACTAGAATATGCAAGTGTTGAAGACGGCGAAACTGACGGTGATCCAACCTTACCTGCTAATGAACTTATACGTCTAAGAACACGTACAGGTCATCAGATTTTATTACACAATACTGAAGACTTAATTTATATTGGAAATGCAAAAGGCACGGCTTGGGTAGAACTAACCGGTAACGGAAAAATTGATATTTTTTCTGAAGACAGTATTTCAATACACACTGAAAATGATCTTAATATTACAGCTGACAGAGATATTAATATGCAAGCAGGCGGAACAATTAATATGACTGCTAGTAAATCATTCTTTGGTACATTTGGATCTAACTGGGAAATAGATGTAGGTCAAGATGGTAAAATTACATGTGCTGGTGCTAGTAATATAAGTGCTACAACACATACTGAAACTGCCCCAGATGGTATTAGCATGAATGGCGACGAAGCACTTGTAGCAGGCAAGGCATATGTACCAAAACGTGTTCCGCAGCACGAGCCATGGAAAGACCATGAACATCTCGATCCTAAAAAATATATTCCTGATGAAACTAAGGCAAAAGATCCTGATATTGTAGAAGACTATGTGGCACCCGAGCCGTTTCCACCTATTCCTGATACATTTAAGAAGCCTTCAAATTAAGGTAAATACGGTATGAGTACTACAGAGAAAAAACTTTATAAACAAGTAACGGTAAAATCAAGAAATACATATGAAAGTGTATCTGACTCTAGCCCTACATACAAAGGGTTTAGTACTATATCAATGCCAGACTCTAGTCCTACTTTATATGATATTGCATTAATAAAACAAGATCTTATAAATCATTTTCATATACGCCAGGGCGAAAAACTTAGTGATCCTGAATTTGGTACAATTATTTGGGATATACTCTTTGAGCCATTAACTGAAAATTCTAAAAATGCTATTATTGAAAATGTAGCAAATATCATAAATTATGATCCTAGAATAAGTGTTGAAAAAATAATAGTAGATCAATACGAAAGCGGAATACAAATCGAGTGCGAACTAACATATCTTCCTTATAGTATAGTGGAAACTTTACAATTTAAGTTTGATCAGAATGCTGGCTTTCTAAGCTAAAATTAAGTACGCACTTTACTAAATTTAATAAATATTAGTATAAAATAAGGAATAAGAAATGTCGGCAACAGATAGACAAAATCGACTACTACAAGCAGAAGATTGGAAGAGAGTATACCAATCTTTCCGTAATGCAGACTTTAAAAGTTATGATTTTGATAACTTGCGTCGAACAATGATTTCTTATTTACGAGAAAATTATCCAGAAGATTTTAACGATTATATTGAGTCAAGTGAGTATTTGGCATTAATTGATATGATTGCATTTTTAGGACAAAATCTGTCCTTTAGAATGGATCTAAATTCAAGAGAAAACTTTCTTGAATTAGCAGATAGACGAGAAAGTGTTTTACGTTTAGCAAGACTACTATCATATAATCCAAAAAGAATTCAACCAGCAAACGGCTTTCTAAAAATTGAATCTATAAAAACTTCAGAAGAAGTTAGAGATAGTAATAATATTAATCTTGAAAATCAAACAATTATTTGGAATGACCCAAGTAACCAAGATTGGTACGAACAGTTTATAAAAGTAATGAATTCTGCATTGCCTGTAAACGGTACATTTGGACGCCCTAACAAAAAAGAAACAGTAAGTGGAATTCCTACAGAACAGTATAGATTTAATACTACAAATGAAGAATTACCAGTATACGGATTTAATAAAACAATTGACGGAAGAACTACTAGATTTGAAATTGTATCTACAGATATTGATGGAAACAATATAATTGAAGAAGCACCGTTTCCGGGAAATAACTTTGCGCTAATGTTTAGAGATGACGGCAAAGGACCAGCAAGTTCTAACAACGGCTTTTTTACACACTTTAGACAAGGTAGCTTAGAAGAAGGAATTTTCACAGTTGAGTCTCCATCAACTAATCAAACAGTTGCTATAGAAACTCCAAATATTAACAATTCGGATGTATGGCTATATGGATTAGATACATTAGGAAACGAAGCAGCATTATGGACTAAGGTTGACGCTGTTGAAGGAAACAACGTTATCTATAATAGTGTTAATAAAAATATAAGGAATATCTATAGTGTGTTAACTAGAGTTGACGATAGAATTAATTTAGTATTTTCCGATGGCACGTTTGGAAATCTGCCTAGAGGTTCTTTTAGAATATATTACAGAACAAGTCGTGATGATAGAGTAATTGTTTCTCCGGATAATATGAGAGGCATTTCAATAACATTACCTTATTTGTCAAGATTACAAAAAGAAGAATCTTTAACTATAACATTTGGACTAAAATATTCTGTAGACAACAGTTCTCCGAGCGAAAGTAATGATAGTATAAAACAAAATGCTCCGTCAACTTATTATACACAAAATAGAATGATAACTGGCGAAGATTATCAGGTTGCACCGTTAGGAATTAGTCAAGAAATTATTAAAGCTAAAGCAGTTAATAGAACTGCAAGCGGCATAAGCCGATATTTTGATTTGATTGATTCAACAGGTAAGTACAGTCAAACTACATTGTTTGGAACAGATGGTGTAATTTATAAAGAGTATAACGATTTAATTAAGTCATTTAACTTTAACACAAGAACAGATGTTGAAGGAGTAATTGAAAATACTATTTTAGATATTTTATCAGATAAAAAGATTAGAAATTATTATCACGATCAGTATTCTAAAATACTAGCAAGTGACCTTGGAGTAAATTGGGTACAAGAAACTTCAGAAACTAACCTAAGTACAGGTTATTTTAAAAATAGAGAAAACGTTAAGGCCAGACTAGGATCCTTTACTGCTTCTATTCTTAAATTAGTTGTTCCAGGAGCAATGATAAAGTTTACATCACCTGGATATGTACCTAAAGATAATCCGACTGATACTGATTTATCTACAGATCATTTCAATGACAAGGGCGAAATAGTTTCAGGAACAGTAAAAAATATTGGCGATACGTATTACAAGTGGGTTAAAGTATTAAGTGTTAACGGAGTTGGTACTGATAATACAGATGACGAGTTAGGAGCAGTAGCACTAAATGATATAATTCCGTCAGGTTCTCTGCTAACAGAAATTAAACCAGCATTAGCTAATAATTTAATAGATGAAGTCAAAGTCCAAATTATTGATCAAATTTTTGCATTTAAAACATTTGGTTTACGATTCTCTCAAGATACTACTGAGTGGAGTGTTATTACAGAAAACAACTTAGACTTAGTTGGTAATTTTTCAACTGGTAAAACCGGTGACACAACTAATCAACAACTTGATGCTAGTTGGTTACTATTATTTAAAACTAACGGAGAGCGATATACTATTACATATAGAACTATGCGTTATGTATTTGAAAGTGACAACGAAATAAGATTCTTTTATGACTCCTCTGATAAAATTTATAACAATAAAACAGGAAAAATTGTTAAAGATAAAATTTCAGTTTTAAGTTTTAATACATTACCGGATCAACTAGTGCAATTTACAAATGATTATGATTGGGAAATTGTCGAACCTTATCGAGACGCAGAAGGTTATGTAGATAGTAAAAAAATTGAAGTAAGTTTCTTTGACGACGACGAAGACGGTATTGTTGACGATGTTGACTTATTTGAACAAATTGTTGCACCTACAATATATCCAACCAAGAAATATATTATCTTTAAAAAATACATTACACAAGATGGCGTAGAAGATTTTAATTATTTTAATAATACTGAAGGTACAATTATAATATTCCAGGCAAAATCAAATGTCGGTCCGTTGTCAAAATATACTGATGGACAAATATTTTATTATGTTAATGAAAACATATTTGAAATTTATAATAAGGCAGACGGAATATTAACTATTACAACAGATTATAAAGCAAGACTTGGTAGAGATGGTCTTAACTTTAGATACTCACATGCTGCTAGTGCAAATTCTAGGATAGATCCTAGTGCAAGTAATATTATTGACATGTACTTGTTAACTAAAAATTATGATACACAATATAGATTATGGCTTACTGAAGAAGCTATAAACAAACCATTACCGTTAAGTAGTGATTCGCTGTTTCTTAGTTATGGCAACGAACTTAATAAGATTAAATCACTTAGCGATGAAATTATCTATCATCCAGTTAAGTACAAAGTGTTGTTTGGAAAAGAAGCAACTGACGACTTAAAAGCAAAATTTAAGGTAGTTAAAAATAGTGAAGCTGTGTTAAATGATAACGATATTAAAACTAGAATCATAGCAGCAATAGAACAATACTTTGCTTTAGAAAACTGGGAGTTTGGCGAAACATTTTATTTCTCTGAACTAGCAAGTTATGTAATGAATTCACTATCACCAGACATAGTAACTTTTGTTATTGTTCCGGTCCAAGATAGTCAAATATTCGGATCACTTTACGAAATAAAATCTGAATCAGATGAAATTTTTATTAGTGGTGCATCAGTAAATGATATCGAAGTTATTGATGCAATTACAGCATCGAGATTGAAAGCAACAGGTAATGTTATTACTCAATCAATTACTTCTAATGCAGGAATACAAAGTACAGGATACAGCAATTAATGGCTTACGAAGATAGACAACAAGAATTTCCGCTACCGGGTGACGAACCACCAAAGAGAAAAAGTGAAGCTCTACTACCTAAATTTTTTAGAACTTCGCATAATAGTAAGTTTTTGTCAAGTACAATTGATCAACTATTACAGCCGGGTGTTGCAGAAAAGTTAAACGGCTTTTACGGACGAAAGCAAGCAAAGGCATTTTCTCCGGACGATAATTATATTGGCGATGTAACTCCGCAGCGAGAAAACTATCAATTTGAAGCTGCATCGGTTATTACAGACAATCTTGGAAATGTAGAATACTATAAAGATTACCCTGATTTTATTAATCAAATTAAAAACTTTAACGGAGTTAATGTTAATCATAGTAACGCTAACGAACAAGAATTTTATTCCTGGAATCCTCATATTGACTGGGATAAGTTTACAAACTTTAGAGAATATTATTGGTTGCCCACAGGTCCTCAAACTGTTGTTGTTCCTGGTGAAACAAAAGAAATAGTTAGTACATTTACAGTATCTTTACAAGATAATGCTGATAATTATTCTTATTTGTTTACGCCAGATGGATTAACAACTAATCCTAATTTAAAGTTATATAGAGGAGTAAGATACAGATTTGAAATTAATACTCCTGGATTACCATTAACTTTTAGAACTGCTAGAACTTTAGACGACGATTTTTTACTCACCGACGAAGCGTCTGCACAAGTAGTCGAAGATGGCGTTATTGAATTATTTTTTAACTCTGAATCACCAAACGAAATATTTTATGTTGCTGATAACGATATTAACATTGGCGGATTAATAAAAATTGCAGACGTTGAGGAAGCATCGGTTATTGATGTTGATTTAGAAATTGTTGGAAAGAAACACTACACAACGAGAGACGGATTAGAATTATCAAATGGAATGAAATTAAGATTCCAAGGCGAAGTTAGTCCTGCAAAATATCAGAATTCGGAATGGTATGTAGAAGGTGTTGGAAACAAAATACAATTAATTTCAGATGTTGATGTTGAAGTTTCGTTTCCTGTAGGTATTGATTTAGTAGTACCATTTGATAGTCCAGAAGGATTTGATAGACTTCCGTTTGGAACTGCAACTGGTTATCCTCGAGATAAAGACTTTATTACTATTAATAGAGCAAGCGCCGACGGAAACTTTTGGTCAAGATATAATCGCTGGTTCCATAAAGATGTAATTGAAAAGTCAGCAAAATATAACAATCAACCGTCAAATGTTGATCAAAGTCAACGTGCAACAAGACCGATTATTGAATTCGAAGCGGGTCTTAAGTTGTACAATTTTGGTACAAAGGCAAAAGAAACTGTTGACTTAATTGATACATATACAACTGATGCATTTAGTAATATTGAAGGATCTTTAGGATATAATATTGACGGTGTAGACTTAACTGAAGGCATGCGTATATTATTTTTAAATGATACAGATCCTTTAGTTAATAGTAGAATATTTGAAGTTACATTTGTTAGATTTAAAGGCAGCGGCACAGACGGTCAAATTACACTAAAGGAAACAAGTGATTCTATACCTTTTGAAAATGATAATACTCTTGTAGTACAAGGTGAACAATATGCAGGATCTATTTGGTATTATGACGGAACACAATGGAATCGAGCACAAGAAAAAATAGGTGTAAATCAGCCTCCGTTGTTTGATTTATTTGATAGCTCCGGCGATTCGTTTGCCGATGTTAATGCATATCCTGCTACTAACTTTAACGGTAATAAGATTTTTAGTTATCAAGTAGGTTCAGGCACAAATGATACTGTTTTAGGATTTCCGTTATCATATAGAAGTATAGATAATGTCGGAGATATTGTTTTTGACTTTAACTATAATAGTGAATTTTTAGAATATCAAATTGATGCAGTTCCTCAGACACTTGAAACTGCCGCAGGATATTTGAGAAAATATGATAATTTAGGTGAATTTACAATAGTTGGTCCGTGGATCAAAGCAAATAAACAATCAGAACAAGCAGTACTATTACAATATGTACATGATAATTCTAGAATAGTTTTTCCAATAAATTGTTTTGACAATAGTCAGTTTTTAGATGATTTAAAACTTATTGTTTTTGTTAATAACAAATTAGTTAGACAAGATGTAGATTACGAATTAGTTACTACTGATGATAAATTTTCAGCACTTTCGTTTATTACACCGATTGAATTAAATTCGATTATAAGAATAAAAGCATATAGTAGTGCATCGAAAAATGAAAACGGATTATATGAAATTGCACCAAATTTAGAAAAAAATCCGCTTAATGAAAATGTAGTAGGATTCACACTAGGCGAAGTATCAGATCACGTTTCTAGTATTGTTGAAAATCTAGATAATTTTGTTGGAGAATTTCCCGGAGATAGTAATTTAAGAGACATACATGATCTTAGTAAGTTTGGTAGAAAGTTTGTTAAGCATAGTATGCCTCTTAATTTACCAATGTATCAATTATTAGATACAGATTCTAATATAGTAAAATCTTTAAGATTTGCCAGAAGAGAATATAGCAAGTTTAAAAGACTATTTTTAGAAACTGCAAATACACTTGGATATGAAGGTCCTGTAAAAGAGCACGTTGATAAGATACTTTTAGAAATTAACAAAGACAAAATTAATAAAATGCCATTTTACTTTAGTGACATGGCTCCTTATGGTGCTGCAATTAAAACTAGTGTTATAGTTGAAGATATTGATGTAGAATTTTTTGCACTTTCCCAAACATTTACTCCTACGGAATTAAGTTCTAGAGGATTGAGCGTATATCTTAATAATAGCCAATTGTTATACGGAAAAGATTATATTGTAAATGACGAAAACTTTTTACAAATACTAGTGTCAAAACAGTTCAATGATGTGATCGATATTTACGAGTATGAAAGTACTAACGGAAGTTATATACCTCCTACTCCGACTAAGTTAGGATTATATCCTAAATTTGAACCTAAAATTTATATTGACACTACTTATAAAACATCTACTAAAGTAATTGAAGGCCATGACGGTAGTATCATACCTGCATTTGACGATTTTAGAGATAACTTAATTTTAGAATTAGAATATAGAATTTTTAACAATATAAAGCAATCATATGATACGTCAATTTTTGACATTAATGATTATGTTAGTGGTTCGTTTAGAAATACAAAGTTTTCTCGAACAGACATTAATCAGCCAATGACAGCTGATTTTGTACAATGGTTAACATTAATAGAAAAGGATTACACAACTAACGAATACTTTGATAGATACGATTCGTTTACATTTAACTATTCTAAGTTATTTGGACCAAATAATAATACTTTGCCAGGATGGTGGAGAGGTGTATTTAAAGAAATATATGATACAGATCGTCCACACACTAATCCTTGGGAAATGCTAGGGTATTCGATTAAGCCTGACTGGTGGGAAGAACAATACGGTCCTGCCCCTTATACTAGCGAAAATTTATTGTTATGGGA
>Ga0209138_1002342_pt1 | contig 14726 bp, 13 predicted proteins | sample SaaInl3SG_22_DNA_FD_184645 | JGI IMG/M metagenome (GOLD analysis project Ga0209138, IMG submission 184645) | Marine microbial communities from expanding oxygen minimum zones in the Saanich Inlet - ESP_153SG_22_DNA (SPAdes) (version 2) | ecosystem: Environmental > Aquatic > Marine > Intertidal...
GCCGCGAACGCGTGCCGAAGATCCTCGACATGTGGACCAAACTTTGGGGCGAAACCGAGAGGTCGGTGGCCTTGGCCAACCTCATCCTTGAAGAGTGCAACTTGCGCGTGCACCAAATCGACCTCGATTTCAACAGCGACAGCAAATACGCCAGCCACAAACTGGTCAGCGCGAGCTCAGGCTACATCACCTCCCTGGGCTTCGATTCAAAGGTCAAGCCCGACCTGCTGATGGCCGCGTGGGCCGCGAACGTGCTCTGCCAATAGGGCAACAGGCGACCTGCCCCGCTTCTCTTCTCAACCGAGGTCTTGCCCGCCGAATCGCTCCAAAAGCACCTTGGACCGGTGCTCAAAAATGGCTTTGACACGGCCGTGGACCAGCCATCCGGTGAGCCAAGCCCCAAGTGCACCACCCTTGAGTTTGTAGTGGAGGATGTCGTCCATTTGGACGCCTCCCTCGACTTCCTTGAAATGGTGTTGGTGGTGCCACATCGCGTAGGGCCCAAACCGCTGCTCGTCCACGAAGTACTGCCGGTCTTCGCAGTGCGTGATCTCCGTCACCCACGTCATGGGCAGATTGAAGATCGGGCGCACGCGGTAACGAATGATTTGGCCGGCGTAGGTGCGCTTCTCGTTCTTGGTCAAAATCTCAAAACCCATGTCGGGCGGGGTGATTTCGTCCAAGTTGTCCGGAACGCTAAAAAACGCCCAAGCCTCGTCAAGCGTAAAAGGCAAAACCAAAGAAGTGCGGAGTTCGTGCATGCGGGGGTAACCCTCCTCGCACTCCTCAAGTTCAACGCATAAAAAATGGAGCACCCGCCGTTGCCGGTGCTCCACTACGATTCACAACGAGGTCCTCCATGTAATCAGGTAGACCCTCATTATCTAATTTACATAATATATCGAAGCCCCAAAGCGATTCGTCGAAGAATTTTTCAATCTGCTCGATTCGCCTTGAGAAGATCCAGCATGACCTGCGGTCCAAAGGGCTTGGTCACAAACCCCGTTGCCCCCGCTTGGTTCGCTTCCTGGCGTGTCTCGTCATCCGCGAAAGCTGTGACCATGTAGACAGGTCGCCCATTCGTCACCCTACCGGCACGTTCGTTGGAACGGATGCGTCGCAACGTGGCCAGTCCATCCAGGTTGGGCATTTGGACATCCAAAAGCACCACGTCGTAATCTCGCTTGCCCATCCACTCCAACGCCTCTATGCCATCCGTCGCCACGTCCACTTCCACGTTCCACCTCTGGAAAAGAGCTTGAGCATACAGCACGTTGATCTCGTTGTCTTCAGCAAGGAGCACCTTCATTCCCTGTCCATCCCACAGCGGCACACCGCCCCGATCTGTCTCATCGCTGCTTGCCCCAGCAGAAGCATCCTTGTCAGCTTCCACCCAAATCGGGGCTGGCATCTCAAGCACAAACCTCGCCCCCTTCAGCGACGGCATCAGCAGAAGGTCCCCACCGAGCAACCGCGCCAATTCTCGCGCAATCGAAAGCCCCAACCCCGAGGTGCCCGCGTCCACGCGAACCTCATCGCGCACACCTTCGCTGTGGCCCAATCCAAAGGGCTCGAAGATGCGTTCGCGAAGGGCCTCAGGAATGCCTGGCCCTTCGTCCGCCACCTCTGCAAAAATCCAATCCGGACGCTTGGGGTCCTCCCAAATATCCAAGGTGACGCCCCCCTCCTTTGTGAACTTGATGGCGTTTGCCAACAGGTTCGTCAAAATCTGCAGCCATTTGTCCACGTCGATGACCCGCCGCTTCTCCTCGAGGCGGCAACCGCAATTCAAGAATATCCCCTTTTCCTCAGCGAGCACGTGGTGCATTTTTGCAATGCCTGAAGTGACTTCGACGACGTTGACCTTGGTGCGCTTCACCGCGGGTTTCCCGATTTCCAGTTTGGACAAATCCAGCACGTCATCCACCACTTGACGGAGCATCTTGGAAGCCCGCATGGCTCCTTGCCAAAATGCCTCTTGCTCCGGAGATCGAGGCACATCTTTCATCAAGTGGAACATGCCGTTGATGGCGTTGATGGGCGTCCGAATCTCGTGGCTCATCTTCATCAACAAGTTGCGCTCCCGTTTGCGGGCAAACGCTTCAGAAGCCAACGCCCGGTTGGTTTCCATTTCCAATTGCTTTCGCTCCGTGATGTCAAAGTGAATGCCGACCGAGCCGACCAATTCACCCTTCATGTTTCGAATCGGAGCCCCGGTGATGAGGAACCAAATCCGGTGACCCAACCTGTGCCGAATGGGCACTTCGTAGGAGGTGACTTTCCCCTCTTTTCGCAGCGCCACGACTTCCTCCATTTTGGTCCGCCCCTCCACATCCAACATCACGTCTCCGTTCTTGCCCACAAGATCTTTTTCTGCATAGCCGGTCATTCTCAGGAAGCGCGGATGGACCTTGGTCACCACTCCTTCAAGGTTCACCTCCATGTACCCCAGGTCCAGATCCTCTACCATGGTTCGGTACTTGAATTCGCTCTCCTGAAGTGTTTTCAATTGTTGGAGAACGCCATGTTGTCCCTGCAAGTTTTCCTCAAGCATGGACATCAATCGTGTAGAATCATCGTGTGACAAGAATGGCCGTTCCATGCGTCCAAAATACCTTTAAGCACGGAAAAGCTCTTGGTTTGGTGCACGATTTCTCCTTCCTCTCGACGACTGGTCGATATCGCTCCACAAGTTGGGTGCTCCTCATGTTGGCTTGGGGAATCGGTGCACGAGCACAAACGACCATGTCACCGGTCACGTCGCCGAGCATGTGCCCTGAATCGCCGCTCGCATTCCGAGCCGACATTCGCCCTTTGGACGTCTGGGAGGAGGCCTGGGAAGCACAATGGCCCCATGCCTCGGATGCGATGCAAGCGTGGAGGCACCACAATTTCGATCAGCTTCAAGGCGTGTGGCGGCACATGTCCCCCCTGTTGCCTGAGCTCAAAGCCGAGGCGACAAATCGAGGGCTGGCTGAAAGTGCCGCGTTTCTTGTTTTGTGGTCTCAATTGCCGGACCCCACAAAAGCTGCCTCCCTTTCAGTCCAAGCGCATTCAACGTGGAATTGGCCTGACCCCCGTTTGAGCGCTGCCGAAGCCATGACCGAAGCGTTCCAACAAAGCGGTTCCTCGATGCCTTTGAGCGATTGGACTGCCGCGGTTCGAACAGGCCTTCGACTGATGGAGAACTTCGAAATGCCTCCTGTACATGTTGTCGCCCCGGGTGAAACGGTGTACAGCATCGCTCGGTTGCACGACGTGCCTCCCTCGTGTCTTGGCGACAAAAATGGCGTGTGGGACAACCTCCAACCCGGCACTCCCTTGCTCATCCCCAACCTCTCGCCCCCCCGTTGATGGCTGCTCGACCTTGGTTTCAGTGGCTCTTCATGTGGGGAAGCTTGGTCGGAATCTGGTGGGCTTGGGCCACAGTGTCCCCCATCCCGCCTTGGCAGAACGTCAAACCCCTCGTCGCCCCACTGCACCCCCGAGCTTTGAAGCCCCTGCCTCTGGGGAATCTCGCGACGATGGACAAATCCAGTCCTCTGGCCCTCTCGAATGGCGAAGCGCCTGAATTGGCCTTTCTGGACAGCGTCGCCGACAACTTGCCCGAGGCCTGGGCGTTGACCGGGAACACCTCGGCGTGGTTTGCCTTACACGGGTTTTTCCAACGCCTTGAGCGCGCGAAATCTCGCCGCGTGGAAGTCTACCATTGGGGAGACAGCCAAATCGAAGGCGACCGAATCACGGGGCTGTTGCGCGCCTCGTGGCAGCAGCGCTTCGGGGGCCGCGGTCCTGGATGGGTTCTCCCCAACACGCCAGCCCAAACCACCGCCACCCTGGAATCCCAGCGCGGAACGCTGATCCGAAAGGCGGGTTTTGGCAGGGGGAAAACGCGCGACGCGTTGCGCCTCCCCTTCTTCGCGGTCAACAGAGCTGCAGACACGGTTCAGTGGAACGTTCAAGGTGCGATCAAATCCTCCCCTTCCCTCGGGGCCTGGACCTCGAGCGAAGTGTGGCTCACCGACACGTCACGCCACGTCACGCTTTCGACGGAAGGCGATGCGCACCCTGAGCCCGTGACGGTCGAAGGAAACGCCCAAAGCTGGCGTCACCCAGGCCAACGGTCGCCCTTGCGATTCGCCTTGGCCAACCTCACCACAACCGGAGTGTTTTTGGGGTCGGAGTCGGGCGTCTTGGTTCACAACCTTCCGATGCGCGGGGCTTCAGGAACGTTGTTTGACAACGTCGACCAAGTGCATTGGGACGCCCTTCGCGAAGCCCACCCTCCTTCCTTGATTGTGCTTCAGTACGGCGGCAATGCCGTTCCCGGTGTCGGGTCCCCCGCTGAGGCAAGGACCTATGCACGGCACATGGCCACCAACATTCGATTCCTGCGCGGCCAATTTCCTGGCGTGCCAGTGGTGTTTGTGGGGCCCTCGGACATGGGAGCGTCGCAATCCACCTACCCCGGTTTGCCCTGGGTGATTGAGGCTTTGAAAGAAGCCGTGTGGGAAGCGGGAGGCCTTTACTGGGATGTTCAATCCGTCATGGGAGGCCCAGGGAGCATGGCTCAATGGGTGGAACAAAGATGGGCGTCGGACGATCACGTTCACTTCACTCGCCACGGGGCACGTGAAATCGCCACGCGACTGGAGTGGGCCTTGAACGTCGAATGGAAATCCATGCGCCCATGAACGCCGTGACCTTTACGAGCCTCGGATTCTGGGCGGCCTTTGCTGCCGTCTTTCTCCTTGTGGCCGGCATGCAAGCGCGGTGGCCCAAGTCCACTGCCAAACCCACCTTGCGCAAAGGCCTGCTCCTCGCCTTCAGCCTTGGGTTTTACGTGTGGGTGGCGCAACACCTGGTCTGGGTCTTGGTGGTTTCAGTGCTCCTGAACCACGTTGCTGCGCAAGCCATCCTTCGCGCATCGGGGCGCACGCGGTCGTTGTGCACGGCGGTTGGCGTTGCACTCAACGTGGCAATGTTGGCCACCTTCAAATACGCGTACTTCATCGCAGAATGGATCCCGCCTTCCACCCTCACCATGGATGCCAGCGCCTGGCGCCTCGAAGGTTGGATGCTGCCGCTGGGCATCTCCTTTTTCACGTTTCAGGCCATCAGTTACCTGATCGATGTGCATCGTGGCACCGTCAGTCAACCCGCCTCCTTGTTGTCCTTTGCCACGTACCTGACGTTCTTCCCTCAGCTTGTGGCTGGCCCCATCGTGAGGGCCAAAGAATTCCTTCCTCAACTCGAATCGAAGCATTGGATCGCTTCCAAGGCTGAAGATGCCCGCCACGTCCAGCTCATCCTTTCAGGCTTCCTGAAGAAATTGGTCTTGGGCGATCTCGTGGGGGCATGGCTCGTGGACCCCGTGTTTGATGACCCGACCAATTGGGCGTCGTGGGAAATTCTGCTCGCCTTGTACGGGTACAGCCTCCAGGTGTACGCGGATTTCAGCGGCTACACGGACATGGCCAAAGGCATGGCCGGGTTGCTCGGAATCGAATTGCCGAAAAACTTCCGCTTCCCCTACCGCGCGACGTCGCCATCGGACTTTTGGCGTCGATGGCACATGACGTTGTCTTCGTGGTGGAAAGACTACCTCTACATTCCGTTGGGAGGCAACCGAAACGTGAGCGCATTCACCGTTTGTTGCGCATTGGCAGGCCTCGGAGGGGCGGCGTGGTCGTGGGGCGAGCTGGGGGGCGGCTTGGTGGTGGCGGGTGTCGCGTTGCTGGTGACGGCCTCCATGCTCATGTCCACGGCATTCCACAAGAAAATGGCCACCGCGATGAACGTCTTTCTCGTCATGCTCGTTGGCGGGCTGTGGCACGGTGCCCACGTGAACTTCATCATGTGGGGCGCCTTGAACGGGGCCGTGTTGGCCGCTTGGGTCCTGATGCCAAGCAGGCCTTCGAAAGCATGGAAGCGTGCCCTGGGCTGGTTCGTGACCTTTCACTCCGTCGTGCTCGCCCGCATCTGGTTCCGTGCTGGATCCTTGATTGCCTGGGACGAAACCACGAGCGCCCCTCACCCTGAAGACGCGTGGGGCACAGCCTCTTTGCTTTGGGAACGTCTTCAGCTTTCGCCTCCCTCGCCGATGGACATGGTGTGGGACGCCACCTACCTCACCGGGGTGGCCTTGCTCGTCAGCGGGTACGCCTTGCACTGGATCCCAGAACCCTGGCGCAACATCATGCACAAAAAAACCACGTCGCTTCCGATGTGGGCAACGTGGTGTTTTTGGTGTGCCGCGACAGCACTGGCCGTGTGGTGCAGCTCAAGCTACCACAAGCCTTTCATCTACTGGCAATTTTGACGAATCAGCGAGAAGGCTGCGCCGCAGGCTGAACCTGCTGGTACGCGCTGCACGTTTGTTGTCCTTGTGTCGAACAAGAAGCCAAAGTTGCAGCTGCCATCACTGCTCCGAGAAGCCAAGCGAACATGGAAAGTTGACGAGTTTTCATGTCACTAAAGTGAACCAAAAAAGAGAGAAAGTCAACCTCCTTCACCGACGTTGTGAACAGGCGCAAGTGTACTTTTGAATTCATGACTCCTCACAGGCTCCTGAATGGCATCCTCGCCCTGCTGCTGACGTACAACGGAGCCTTCTTCTTGGCACACCTGACCGACCGATCTCGGGCATGGCGCGAGGCCATGGGGGAAGTGCAGTCTGTGGTCAACATCATGGAACTCATCGCCGTTGCCGCGCTGTTTGTGGACCTCGTCATTCGCTACGACCGCATCGACGAGAGATGGCAAGTCCCCCGCGTCGCGGGTGTGGGCCTGTGCGCGGCTGGAATGTTGTTCAAGTGGTTTGTGCTGTACCTGCAGCTCAGTTACTTGGTCGACTGAGTTGGGGCTCAGGAGAGTCCTTCCTGCGTCAATCGTCGTCGAGGTGGTACTCCATCTCTTCAGCTGGCAATTCCCTGGGCATCATCCGAAACACTTGATAACGCTGCTTGACGTAGAGGATGAACTCGTACTGGGACCACTGCTTCAGAAGATCCTCCCCAGGATCGCAGAAGCGGGCAAATTCCTCAAACTCCCATGGTTCGAGATCCACGATGTCGTAGTCCACGTATTTGGTGAAGAGCTCTTGCAGCAGGTCCCTGCGCCGATCGTCGTTTTCCATTGCGGCCACAAGCCGACGGCTTTGAGCTTCGCGTGAAAACGTCTCGTACAAGAACGTGATGGGGCTTTGCAACGCATTGATTCCCGACACTCTGAAATCCTCCTCTTTGTAGCCGAGAGCCTGAATATCCCGCACGATTTCCTGAAGGGTTCTCGGCGCAATGACTTCGGCCGATCCGACCTCCACGCGCAGGACGCGCAGCTGGATCTCCCAGCGCTCCCTCTTCTGCACCACGCGTTCTTGGGTGTGGTATCCCACAGCACCAAAAACAAGCGTGTCCCCTAAGCATGCCCGCAACAGAAACTCCCCGTCGCTGCCCACAAACTCCCCTGCACTGGTCCTTCGATTGACCACCATCGAAGACGGAACCCAACGGCCCGATTCGTCAGAAACGGCGCCCGACATGACGATGACGCTGTCGCACATGGTTTGGGCCAACGAGACTTTGAACCCAAACAACCCGAGGTTCAACCCGAGAGAAACGACGACGGCTGTCAACGGAGCACGCATGTCCACAAAGTACGGGCAGGTCCACTCCTCGGACCATACCCTTTCACGTATCTTCCGAACATGGCTTCCACCAACCTCGGAAAAGAAGATGCCAAAGAGCGCGCACGCGACGCCGCGCGCCTGTCGATTCGCGGGGCTCAATCTTGGACCCCAGAAACGCTCGCCGAGGCCGTGCGGCAAGGAAAGCGAGAGGCTCTTGCACAAGCCATCACCTGGGTTGAAAGCAGTTTGCCTCAGCAGCAGCCTCAGATTGAGGCCTTGCTCGCCGCTCTCCCTGCGTCTGACAAAAGCATCAGGGTCGGATTTACGGGCATTCCTGGCGCAGGAAAGAGCACGCTCATCGAGCGGTTTGGACTGCGGGCCATTTCACACGGTTGGAACGTCGCCGTGCTGGCCGTCGACCCCTCCTCTCAGCGCACAGGCGGCTCCCTCCTCGGGGACAAGACTCGCATGACGGAACTCTCCAAGCACCCCAAGGCATTCGTCCGCCCCTCCGCAGCGTCGTCCACCCTCGGCGGGGTTTCACGCGCCACGTCGGAGGCGATTCAACTCTGCGAGGCGGCTGGATTCGATTTGATTTTGGTCGAGACCGTCGGCGTCGGACAGAGCGAAGTGGCCGTTCGGAGCATGGTTGACGTGTTTGCGCTGCTGCTCATCGGAGGAGCCGGCGACGACGTGCAAGGCATCAAGCGTGGCATCGTGGAAATGGCCGACCTTCTCTTGGTTCACAAGGCGGAGGCTGAACGCATGGCGGCTTGCCGCGACACCGCCAGTGCCTACCGGCAAGCTCTTCACGTTTTGCCCACACCCCCATCTGGCCGAACGGCCGATGTCCTCATGCTTTCCAGCCTGACGGGAGAAGGCCATGAGGATTTGTGGAACCGCGTCTTGGACTTGAATCAGCAATGGACCACCTCCGGCTGGTGGAAAACCCAGCGCGACCAACAACGGCTCGAGGCCATGCACCGCCATGCGCGTCAACTCTTGATTGAAGCCCACATGCACCACAACGCCAAATCGTGGGCTGACCTCGAACAACAGGTTGTGGAATGCCAAACCAGCCCCTACTCCGCCGCGCGAGCCTGGGTGAAGCTGCCTGCAAGCTGGCAAGAATGATGTTGGTCCTTTGCTTGACCACGGCCTCTGGGTTGGTTTGTGGATTTTGGCTGGGAATGAGGCACATTGCCAAAGCTCCCCAAATGAACTTGGCCCTGTTGGAAGAACGCCTCCAACACGCGCGAAATGTCAGCATGAGGTTGGGCGAATTGACTGAACATCAGAGGCGCTTGACGACCGAATCTTTCAACCTCGAACATCATCTCCAACTGCGAGATGGGGTCGCTTGGATGCTGTTGTGCGTACAGCACGAAATGCACCACAGTGATGTGGCTTTGGACCCTGCTGAATCCGACCGGATCGAACGTCTGCTTTCCTCCATGAGCAAATCTTTGCGGCTGCTCATGGAGGTGGGGCGCACCCCCGTTTTGCCTTGGCGAGAATTCAAGCCTGTGGCCGAGCAATTGCATCAAACCCTGTGCCTGTTATGCCGCACCCTTCCAGAAAAAAGGACGCCCAATACCCGAATCGAACACACTGATTCAAAGTGCTTTTCCCTACCCCTAATCAATCAACTGATTAACTTATCCGCGATCAATTCAATGCCGGAGTCATTCCCCATTTCCCCCCACACGGAAGGACTTGTTCTCCACGGCCGACATGACACTCAGGTCAGGACTTATGCTTGGGAATCGGACGCCTTCTGAATCTGCTGCAAGGCATCATCCAACGACACGGACCATTGCTCGCCGTGCTTCATGTCCTTGAGCGTGACCCGTCCCGACTCGAGCTCGGATTCACCCAGCACCACAACCCACCGTGCTCCTCGGTCGTTGGCGTGCTTGAATTGCTTCTTCAATTTGGCGGCGTCCGGATAGAGCTCTACAGACAACCCTGCCTCGCGCAGGCGCTGGCTCGTCTGGATTTCTTTGGACACATCGCCTGCTTCCATGCGAACCACCACCACATCCAACGCGTCGCTCGCAAGCGCGGGCCATGCTTCAAAGTGATTCAAAACATCTTCAATGCGATCTGCACCAAAGCTGATGCCCACACCACTCATGCCAGGCCAACCAAAGATGCCCGTCAGGTCATCGTACCGGCCGCCACCGCAGATGCTGCCAACAGGCGCATCATCGACGGTGACCTCAAAGATGGCACCGGTGTAGTAATCCAAGCCTCGTGCCAAGAGTGGGTCCAAGATCAATGCGTCGGCCGAGACACCGGAGACCGCTGCCCGATCAAGGAGTTCGCGCAGGCCAGCCAACGCCGCCATGCCAGTCTCAGATGAGGCAAGGTGTTCTGGCAGCGCAGCGAGCACGTCAGTGGCAGAGGGAAGCTCGCGGAGCTTCACGAGTCGGGGCAATTGCTCTGCTGCGGTAGCTGGCAAGTCGCGCTGCTCCAATTCTCGAAGCACCCCATCCAACCCCACTTTGTCCAGCTTGTCCACGGCCACCGTCCAATCCGCAAACTGGTCGGCAGACACTCCACCCGCCTCGGCCAAGGCCTGAAGCAACCGTCGGTCGTTGACCAGGATTCGAAACCCCGGAACACCAAGCGCGGTTAGGCCTTCCGAAAACACCTGCACCAACTCGAGTTCGCACAAGTCGCTTTCCGAACCGATGATGTCGCAATCGCACTGCGTGAATTCTTGGTAACGTCCTTTTCCTGGGCGGTCTCCCCGCCACACGTTTTGGATTTGATACCGCTTGAAAGGAAAGGTCAATTCGTTCCGGTTCATGACCACAAAACGGGCAAAAGGCACGGTCAGATCGTATCGCAAGGCCTTTTTGCTGATGCTCGCTGTCAAAGATTTGCTGTCCTTCTGCGCGAGCGCTGCTTCGTCGGCTTTGGCCAAATAATCGCCGTTGTTCAGGATCTTGAAGATGAGCTGGTCTCCCTCTTCTCCGTACTTCCCCGTCAGGGTGGAAAGGTTTTCGAAGGAAGGCGTTTGGATGGGAACGAAGCCGTGCGACTCGAACACGCGGCGCAGGGTGTCAAACATCCATTGACGACGAGCCATGGCTCGAGGTCCAAAATCACGTGTGCCCTTCGGGATCGATGGTTTGCTCATGGCCCCCAAAATTAGGCCAACTCCGTCAGCGCTTGAGGCGGCGACGGTATTGAATGAACAACGTCACAATCAAGACGGCGGTGAGAATCCAAATCACTTGCATGACCGCAACATACGACGACTTTTCGTGTGGTCACTCCCTATTTTCGTGCCATGCTTCCCTCCACTCCCTCAGCTCGGTTGCAAGGTCACAGCGGCGCGATTTACGACGTAGCATGGTGCGGAGCCACGAACTCGTGGTGCACCGCTGGCGGAGACGGCGTTGTCGCCACATGGGGACCTGGGGCTGACAACGGGAATGCGCTCTTTCACCACGCTTCGCCATTTTATGCGGTGTCTGCGTGGGAAGACGGCGTTGTTGCGGGCAACGCGACAGGAGAGGTGTTGGGAAAGTGGGGCGATCACCACGCGGCGACTCACCTCCACCGAGGTCCTGTGTTTTCGATTTGCACCGACGCAGAAGGCTTGCTTTGGACCGGCGACGGCCTCGGCCAGCTCATCCGTTGGAAGCGTGACAAGAACGGCATGCAATCCACCACACACGTGACGACGGATTTGGGGAAAATCCGCAGCATCGCAGCGCATCCAGAAGGCCTGCTTGTGGCAGGTGGGCAGGGAGCATGGGCCATCCTCTCCCTGGCAGGAGACGTCTTGGAAACAAGGCTTGTGCACGAACGAAGCTGCTATTGGGCGCTTCGTCTGCCGGAAAAAGAAGTGGTGATCAGCGGTGGGCAGGACGGCAAACTTGTGGTTTGCCGTGGCGAGGAGCGCGTTGTCGAACTCCCCATTCACCAAAGCGCCGTGTACCGCGGGGTGCACCACGGCGACATCTTGTGGACCGCAGGACGCGACAAAGACGTCAAAGCCTGGAACATTCACACCCTCGAACCGCTAGGCAAAATCGAAAGGCCGCATGCACGGTCCGTGAACGCGTTGTGCTTGGGCGGGGCTTCTGGGACACTTTTGGCGACAGGCGGTGACGACAGGATGCTCAAGGTTTGGGACCTGTGAAGGCGCGCCTCTCAGGGCTCACCACACCACGGGAGGCTGCCCCCATGCTTGAAGGACCTCATTGGTGCGGCTGAACGGACGAGACCCCCAAAATCCTCGGTGCGCAGAAAGAGGGCTCGGGTGCGGAGAAGCGAGGCAAACGTCGTGGCTTCGATCCCCTTCAAAATCAGCCAAAACACGCTGGTGCAAGGCTTGCGCAGGCCGTCCCCAAAGGATCCAGACCAACCGCTCGTTCCGAGCCATGGCCTCGTTCAGAACACGGGCCACCACTTCTTCCCAGCCCTTCCCGGCGTGTGCGCCGGCCCTTCCCATTTGGGTGGTGAGCGCGGCGTTGAGCATGAGGACGCCCTGCTCCGCCCAGTCCTGAAGATTTGCCGGTCTCTCCAAGGGGAGTCCCAAATCGGAAGCGCGCTCCTGAAACACGTTGCGCAACGAGGGCGGCCAAGGCAGCAGTGGGTCCGCCACGCTGAAGGCCAAGCCATGCGCTTGACGCATGCCGTGGTACGGATCTTGGCCGAGCAACACCACGCGCACCTCTTCTGGCGTGGTACTCTCCAGCGCATGCCACACCTGGTTCAGCGGTGGACACAATTGTCCTCGATGCTCCAATTCAAAGAGTTCCTCGACCCAAGGACCGTGCTCCGGATGACCCCCAGAATGGCACCACTCCGGCAAGCACGCCCGCCAAGGGGCAGGCGGTTGGGGCCAACGTGGAGGGTTCAACGGCATCTCGAATTTGCAAGGTTTGTGGAAAACCTGTGCGGGGTTCTTCCGCCCCAGGCTTTCAATGGGCCAATCTAGGCGGTATTTTTGCGCTTTCCCACTCGATTCCACACCATGACCGAAGCCCTTCCCATCGACCAAAAGGTTGCCGAACGCCTGAAAAGCAAAAAAGGGAAGGAACTCTATGGTTATCAGGCTGATGCAATTGAAACCATCATGGGGCGCATCCGCAAATTCCCCGAGGGTTACAATTTGCTCTACCAGCTTCCTACGGGGGGTGGAAAAACGGTCATTTTCTCGGAGTTGGCGAAGCGCTACATCCTGGAAACAGGAAAGCGCGTGTTGATTTTGACGCACCGGATCGAACTTTTAGGCCAAACCTCCTCCCAACTCACGGAGATTGGCGTCCCCAACAAAATCATCAACAGCAAGGTCAAGGAGCTCGAAAACAGCAAGGACCACTGGTGCTTCGTCGCCATGGTGGAAACGCTGAACAACCGACTCAACGACGAGCGCATTGAGTTTGCAGATTTGGGATTGATTGTGGTGGACGAGGCGCATTACAACAGCTTTCGAAAGCTGTTCAAACACTTCGAGCCTCAGATTCTTCTTGGGGTGACCGCCACGCCCCTTTCCAGCAACATCAAGTTGCCGCTCCACGACAACTATGCCGAGTTGATTGTGGGTGAGAGCATAGGGAACTTGGTGGGGCAAGGTTTTTTGGCCAAGGCCAGCACTTACAGCTACGACGTCAACCTTCGGGCTCTGAAGGTGGGCATCAATGGCGATTACACCGTCAGTTCGTCGGAGCGGCTCTACGGCAACTTCCTCATGCAAGAGAAGCTGCTCTACGCCTACGAGGAAAAAGCCAAAGGCACCAAGACGCTCATCTTCAACAACGGCATCAACACCTCCAAGCAGGTTCAGGCCATGTTTGCGGAAGAGGGGTACCCGTGCATGCACCTTGACAACACACACAGTGAGAAGGAGCGTGCGGACATCCTCGAGTGGTTCCAAAAAACGCCCGACGCCGTGCTCTCCTCCGTGTCCATTCTGACGACGGGGTTTGACGAACCAACCGTCGAGACCATCATCTTGAACCGGGCGACCAAATCCTTGACGCTGTACCACCAGATGATCGGACGGGGCTCGCGCATCCTGAAGAACAAGAAGGCGTTTACCGTCATCGATTTGGGGAACAACTCACGCCGGTTTGGGCTGTGGGATGCCCACATCAATTGGCATGACATTTTCAAATCGCCCCAATCCTACATCGACGGCCTCTACACGGACGAAGAAATCGAGAACGAATTCATCTACGAAATGCCAGACGAATTGGCGAAGCGTTTCGAAGGTGGGCCGGTGACGGAATTTGACATGGCGGAGGCGTACGTTGAGGTCACGCGCGAAGGGCTGAGACCGAAGGAAGCCATCCGCCGAAGCTTGGACCAGCACGTGGCCATCATTCGTTACGCTTCCGAAGATTACTGGGATGCCGTTGAATTGGTGGACATTCTCGTGGACGACGTGAAGTACCGCGTCAAGCAATACGCCAAGTGCATCGCCAAGGCGACCCCCAATTACCGCAGCTGGTTGGAAGACGAGTACTGCAGGAATTTGAAGACGGCGTTGCGCCACGCCTTCAACGACGAAGAATAAGTCGACGTTCCTGAAATTCGTGTTCTGACGTGAAGGCAAAGTCTGCCAAGGCCTCTACCTTGGAGACCATGACTTGGCCCTGGATATGCATCGGTTTTGCCTTAGGTACGGGGCTCGGCTATGGCCTGGGGCGAGCCAAAAAAAGGGATGCAACCCGGACGAACGAACACCCTCACCCGGCTTCACCATCTTGGCTCGAAAGGCACCAGCGCCTTCGAGACAGTGCAGGGATTGCCGCCAAAAACGTGGACGTTCGTGCCAAGCGAAAGCAGGCGAAACACCACACGCTGCAAATGCAATTGAGTCCGCACTTCATGTTCAACGCGCTCTCATCTGTGCAGTGGCTTTGGGCCGATTCCAAACACGATCAAGCCCGAGACAGCTTTGCATCGTTCGTGCACCTTTGGAGAAAGCATTGGACAGACACGTCGTCAACGTCCCACAGCTTGCGAAAGGAATTGGCTTCTTTGGAGGAATACGTTCACCTCGAAACCTCGCGTCGAGGAACTCCTGTGGACTGGCGCATTGACATCGTCAGCCCAGTCAACTTGGAAG
>Ga0209138_1002350_pt1 | contig 14689 bp, 15 predicted proteins | sample SaaInl3SG_22_DNA_FD_184645 | JGI IMG/M metagenome (GOLD analysis project Ga0209138, IMG submission 184645) | Marine microbial communities from expanding oxygen minimum zones in the Saanich Inlet - ESP_153SG_22_DNA (SPAdes) (version 2) | ecosystem: Environmental > Aquatic > Marine > Intertidal...
CATTGTATTGAAATCCGTTGTCATCTTTGATGTTTCCGTATTGAATATCTAACAACATCTCTTTAAGTTTTTTTGTCATCGGACCGATGGTATCTGAAATATGATAGATCTTTTCATGATACGTTAACGATCCAATTGGAGTCACAGAGGCTGCTGTCCCACATGCCCCCATCTCGTCAAACGTTTCAATATCAGTGATTGGAATTTGTGTTTCTAAAATCTCTAACCCTAACTTCTCTTTGGCAAGTATTTTTAACGTGTCATTGGTAATGGATTTTAAGATGGATGATGATTTTGGTGTGTAGTAGGTGTTATCTTTAATTCCAAAAAGATTGGCACCACCAAACTCATCTAAATATTGGTGTGTTGCTGGATCTAAAAATAAGGCATCTTCATACCCTTGACTTTTGGCATCAAACTGAATTTTAAGGGCACCACCATAATTGCCACCAACTTTATAAATCCCTGTGCCATTCGGTGCTGCACGGTCTTCATCGACAATTAAAAACTTACCTGCAGTATCCCCTTTAAAATAAATACCGACAGGCGCAACCACCACACCAAAGAAATAACTTGGTGCTGGACGCAATCCTAAATTATGTCCAGTCCCAATCATAAATGGTCGTACATATAAACTCATGTTATGATCATATTCTGGAATATGGTTTACGTTTCTTTTGACGGTTTCCGTGACAGCATACATAAATTGTTCATCAGAAATTTCAGGCATCATCATGCGTCGACACGACATACGAAAACGCTTGGCGTTTTCAAGTGGTCTAAAAAGATTAATCCCACCATCTTTTCTACGAAATGCTTTCATCCCCTCAAAGGCTTGTTGGCCATAGTGAAGTGAGGTTGCTGACATTTCAATGTCGATATTAGGGTTTGACGTGAAAATCGGTTCTAACCACTTGCCATCTTTATAATGTTGATGATAATAATGATCTACAATTTGAAATCCAAATGCTTTATTTGCCATGATGTCCTCCCATCATATCAGAAAGTCGCATGCTGCCTTTTCTTGTCATTTTTTTAATATATGAAACATGTCTAAACCGTAATGCAGATAAGGTTTCGTTATATGAGATATTTCTTACAGGTTCATATCCAAGTGTACCTAAGTATTCAAAGCCAGCATCTCTTCTGATTTCAAGTTTCTGACCATGTGATTTAGGAAATAAGATCCATAAAAGACCGTCTTGTTTAAGTGAAGATAGATGAACATCTATTTTTTCTTTTAACATGAGTTTCGTATCCACATAAAGTAACATCGCATCATACTTGTCTAGTTTGTTAACGTTTATGTGAAGTTTTTCATCGTAAAAAACAGACATCGACTCTTTAATTTGAAGTTTTTTTAGTGTGTCATTCATATGATTTCACCATATAAAGAAAATTGATTGAGATAATGATCTTTAATGTCTTGTTTTGATAATGTGGAACTGTTAAATGTATGGATGTGATCTTCAAGAATTCTTACGTTGTATCCGAGAAAATGACCCGTTTTAATGGTTGCATCCACACAATATTCAATTTGATACCCGCAAATATCAATGGTATTGATGTTGTGATGTTGTAAGATTTCATGAAGTGACGTTTCATAAAATGCACTATGATGATACTTGGTAATCACTTGATGATTCACAAGATTTAATTGATGATGAAATTGTGACGTCGGTTCATTTGGATCAAATTCAGACCCTATTTCTAAGTGTCTAATATAATAAACATGGTCAGTAGGATATGTTGAAATCACGTCATTGATTAATGCAATTGTCTCATTGACTGATTCATCTTGACTTAAACGCAAAGCTTCTTGTATGTCAATCACAAGTAATGCTTGTTTCATCTTATCTCCCTAATACTATTATACATGAGAAACACATGTTCATAAAAGATCATACCGTAATGTATATAAAGAGAATGTATCCGGATAGTTTTTAATTTCTCCAATAACATGAAATCCGAGCGTTTCATAAAAAGGTTTTGCTTGAAAAGAAAATGTCTTAAGTAAAATAAATGCCAATGACTTTTCTTTGGCATATGCAATCACTTTTATCATGACTTTTGTCCCATATCCAAGCCGCCTATATGAAGATTCAATAAAAAAATCATCGATTTCTAAACATGACCAATACATGCGACCTGTGAGTCCACCAATACAATTATCGTCTACAAACAATTGTATTTGAATATAGGTGATATATCCTATTTGTCTTGAAGCGAGATGTGAGGGTGACATGATATTATTCATCGCTTTTATTTTATCTTTTAAATATGTTCGAAATTCTTGATTTTCTTTTTCTTGTATCGTTATATCCATATATCCCTACTTTTTTAATGTGAGTAATGTCACGGATTCGACTTGTGCCGTCTGTGGAAACATATCAAATGGAATCACTTTTTTAATATCATAAATCTTACTTAATTGATTTAAGTCTTTAGCAAGTGTCGAGGGATTACATGATCCGTAAATGATTTTTTTAGGCTTAATCTTAGACATTAAATAGATCATTTTATCCCCTAATCCTGTTCTTGGTGGGTCAAAAAAGATCACATCAATCTTTTCTTTCATCTGTTTCATGACTGAAAACGCGTCACCCGTAATGACTTTAATATTAGAGATGTTGTTATTTGAAAGGGACACTCTTGCATTTTCTGCTGCTTTTGGATTGATTTCAATGGCAATCCCTTTTTTAACAAAACGAGACGCCATATGTGAAATGGTTGCGAGTCCTGCATACCCATCAACGATCATATCGGTATGTTTTAATTTGGCAAGTTCTAACATCGTTTCATAAAAATCAACCGCAACCCCACTATTGAGTTGAAAAAATGATTGGGGGTAAAGTTCATAGGTAAACCCTGCAAGTTGTGTTTGGATGGTTTCTTTTCCGTAAATGCACGTGGTTGACTCATTGACATACGTTTGATTTTTAGCATCGGTATCAATGGTTGTATACATGGAGACGATATCGGTATTCAGTTTTAATAGTTCTCTTACAAGGACCGTTAAAGGATCTTTTTTTGTTAAGACAAAAACCATTTGAAGTTCATCGGTTTCTTGACCCACACGAACCATTAACCCTTTAATCAGACCTGATTTTTTTGCAGGTAGATACGCCTTGATATGATGTTTATCCATCAGTTCGACGGTTTGACTCATCACTTTATTAATAAGTGGATGTTGAACTGGACATGAATGAATGGTTAAGACTTGATTGGAGTTACGTCTAAATAAACCAAAGCGTGCCTGGCTTTTCACTTCTCGAATCGGAAGTTGTGCCTTATTACGGTAACTACTTTCTTTTCTGGATCCAACCATGTCTTCAATGAGTCTGTCATCTAGTTTTTTATCCATATATTTAAATAAAGACTGCACGAGATGTTCTTTTTTATAATGGAGTTGAGCACGATATGTCATATGTTGGGTGTCACAACCACCGCACATCTCAAAATACTTACAAAAAGGTACCACACGATCTTTAGAGTGTCTTTCAATGGTAAGAAGTTCTGCTTTAATATACGTATTGGTTTCTAAGATTGGCTTTACTGTGACGGTTTCATCTGGAATCGTTCGGTCAACAAAAACAGGTTTTTTATAGTAAAACCCAATGCCTTCTCCGTTGACGCCTAATCGTTTAATGTCTAATTTCATATGGTCCTCTTATTTCTATACATCTATTATATAGAAAAAAAAGTGCTTTCGCACTTTTATTGTTGATGTTTCATCACTTCTCTAGCGATCATGACTTCTTCATTGGTTGGAATCACATAGACTGGAACTTTTGAATCAGCTGTTGATATTCGTTGAACTTGACCTTTCACTTCATTCGCGTGATGGTCTAAGGTCATTCCTAAAGCAGAAAGACGGTTGACAATCGCTTCTCTAACGATCGGTGCATTTTCACCAATACCGGCAGTAAAACATAACATATCAAGTCCACCTAGTGTCACATAATACGATCCAATATAATCACAGACACGTTTGACTTGTACATCAAAGGCATTTTTCGCGAGTTCATCTCCTGTTTCCATTTTATCAACGATGTCTCTAGAATCCGATGAGAACCCGCCTGATAATCCAAGATACCCTGATTTTTTATTGAGTGCATCTAAGACATCATCACTGGTCATGTCGGTATTATCTTTTAAATAGGCAATGAGTGCTGGATCAACATTTCCTGAACGTGTTCCCATCGGAACACCTTCAAGTGGGGTTAGCCCCATGGAGGTATCCATCGATTGTCCAGCCTTAACTGCACATAACGAGACGCCATTTCCCATATGGACAACGATAACTTTTGCCTGTTGGTTATTAAGAATTTTCATGGCTTCTTGAGACACATATTGATGTGAGGTCCCGTGAAACCCATATTTTCTTACACCATATTTGGTATACCAATGATTCGGTACCGCATATAAAAATGTATCTTTTGGCATGGATTGATGAAAGGTGGTATCAAATACAGCCACATGTTTGACATATGGCATCACATGCATAAACGCTAAAATCCCAACTAAATTCGCTGGATTATGAAGCGGCGCGAGTGGTGATAATTGTTTGATATGATTAATCACCACATCATCAATTAAGGCACTTTCTTTAAAGATTTCGCCACCTTGAACCACACGGTGACCAACACCATCGATCTCTTTTAAGTCTGAAATAATATTGTGTTTTAATAGTCCTTCAATTAATAACTCAACCGCATCTTCATGATTCATGATGGGTTGTGTCACACTGACTTTACTGCCAGCAACTTTAATTGAAAACACAGCTTCTTCAAACCCGATGCGTTCAATGATGCCTGACGTTAAAACGGTCTCATCTGGCATGACTAGCACTTGGAATTTTAATGAGGAACTTCCTGCATTGACTGATAATATGTTCATATGTACTCTCTTTCTCTTTTATTGTAGCAATTTTCATCGTTTAGTTCAAAACATATTATAAAAAATTAATATAAAAATCCGTAGATCGCAATAAATTGTAAGATGGTCGCAAGGGATGTCCATAAATGCCATATAAAATGAAAATATTTATATTTAGATAACGCGTAAAAGATGACACCAAGTGAATAGGCGATGCCCCCTAACAACACAAAGATAAACGCATTTGGACTATAGTTTAAAAGTGCACCAACAAAAATGAGTGAACTCCATCCCATCAATAAATAAATAATGACATGAATGGTTGAAAACCGTTTGATCCATATCGCTTTAAAAACAGTTCCAATAATAATTAAGATCCACTGTATGGTAAGCATCAACACACCTAAACTCATTTGACCGATAAATGGCTCTTGAAGTTGTGGTATTAATAGAAGTGCTGGTGCAAACGTGCCACCAATTAAAACATAAATTGAAATATGATCCATACGCTTAAACACACTTTTTGCTTTTTGATTGGTTAATCCATGATAAAGTGTTGACATGATATATAAAAGCATGATCGACCCACCAAATAAAATCGCACCCGCATATTCTCTAATGGTTGTCGATTCTATCAGTAAAAGAATTAACGCAACAAGTCCAAATAGACCCATGATCCCGTGCGAGATGGCATTTGCAATTTCTTCACCTGTGGTTTGTTTTCGATGTTGACTCATGTTGTCTCCTTAAATTGATCTAAAAAGTCTTTGCCTTTCATACTTTCTGGCTCGTGATCAAGACACCCTGGAAAGCCGTATTGACGCATTGCATCAAAAGCAACAATTGCAACCGCATTAGATAAGTTAATACTTCTTACTTTATCAGTGGTTGGAATTCTAAACGTATGAGATAAATTTGCTGCAAGGACTTTCTTATCAAAGCCTGTGGATTCTTTACCAAAAAGTAAATAAAGGGATTCAATGTTGTTAGGATATGTGATACCTTCATAACTTTGTTTACCATATCTTGATAAAAAATAATAGGTCCCTGGATTCTTTTTTACAAAGTCTTCGTAATTTTTATACGTATGAAAGGTTAAGTCTTGAATATAATCAAGACCACTGCGTTTTAACGTGCGATCGGATAATTCAAACCCAAACGGTTCAATGAGATGTAACGTTGCACCAAGTGCAACACATGTACGCATGATATTGCCTGTATTTTGAGGAATTTCTGGTTCAAATAACACAATATTAAGCATGTAGCGTCACCTGCATTTCATAACGTATTTTTGATTCATAATAAAAGCCAAACGGTAAGACAATAATATTAGATATCATAAGGGCATAAAAAATGGAAGCATAATTGCCGTCTTCAAAGAGCAGCATCAAGAGTAATACAAGTGGAATTCTAAATGCCCATAAACGTAATAATGATAATCGCATCGTATATTTAGAGAGCCCTGCGCCATTAAATAGTCCAATGAATGTTTGAAAAATTGCCATGAACGGTTGCGTGAGTAAAAACCATAATGCGAATTCAACCCCAATTTCATAACTTCTTGAAGTGTCATTGCCTAAAATGAATGCAACGACGTCTCCTCTTAAAGGAATCATGATGGCCATCCCTAATAACATGATACCAAGAGAAAGACGTCGTGTTAAAATATATGACCGTTTTGCACGCACTTCATTTTTTTGACCAATATTCATGCCAACATACGTCGCATTCACATTGGATAATGCAATGACTGGATATAAAAGTAATGTTGTAAATCTCGCGCCAAGTCCAAATCCAGTGGAGACTTCAACACCATAACTTAAGACTAAACTTTGAATGATAATAAATCCAAATGCGGTCATGCCTTGTCCAAAGGATGCAGGTAATGCAAACCGAATGACATCTTCAATGGTTTGATGATCAATGGTCATATCTTTAAACGCAATTCGAATATGCTTTTTTGACCCAAATAAATCAAAAAAGATAAAAGGTGTGATGATCGCATTTGCGAGGACGGTTGCATAAGCTGCGCCTGCAATCCCCATCTCAAATACCGCGATAAAGACACCCGTAAATATCATATTGAGAATAATGGCAATCACATTGAGTAACACTGGTTTTAAAGTTTCACCTTGCGCTTGACGAATGGCTTGATAAATTAAAAACGGAAAAATAAAAAGTAAATCAAAACTTCGTATCAAGAAATACTCAGAGGCAAACGCTAATCCAATGCCTTCTGCTCCCATGGCGCGCGCGATGAGATGTGCATCAAAAAATACATCACTCACACCAACGAGTAAAAGAACAATGAACACTGATATCAACACGCCAATTAGCATCAGTCTTGAGGCGTATTTTTTAGCAAGATCAAATCGATCTGCCCCGATATATTGACTCACGATTGCGACGGCACCAACACTGAGTCCAATACCAATCGATAAAAATAAAAAGTTGACTGGAAAATAGATATTAATCGCAGATAACGCGGAATCAAGTTCTAATTGCGTATAGCCTTTCATCCTCGCAACAAAAATCGCATCCACTAGATCATGGAGCGATTTTAAAACGTTATTTAAGAAGATCGGAATTGAAAGTAAAATCAGACCTTTTAAGATGCTTTTGTCATGTAAAACAAGATGCATATTTTTAGACATTATTTTTGATATCTTTCAATCAGCGCTTGTTTTAAATCATATAAATCTTTCGAATGATCCACATAGTAACCATGAGGATTTTCTAGGCGACGTACTTCAATATAAATACATTCTAATGCTTCTTTGCGGAATGCTTTAATGTCATGAACATTTGGTAATGTGTAAACAAGCACGCCTTGTTTATAAATGGGATGGAGTAAAGGTTTGATCTCATAGTTTTCTATCCATTGTTTCTTAAATGGATAAATGGGATCAAATAATAAATACGGTTTTGAAGCATCGATCACGTCATCAAATAACGTGATCACATCTGCTTTTGCAGTCCCGTTTTGGAAAAAGCGATACACTTGTTTAAATCCTGGTAATGTTGTTTTTGCTGGATTATCCGATAATTTAATTTTAGGTTCTAATCTTCCATTTTCTTCAATGGCGACTAATTTAAAGACACCACCAAAAACAGACTCACTTTTTGCAGTAACTAAGCGTTCTCCCACACCAAATGCATCAATTTTAGCACCTTGACTAATAAGATCACGAATCAAAAACTCATCTAAAGAATTAGAAACCGTGATGGTTGTATCAACAAGCCCTGCTTCATCTAACATGATGCGTGCTTGTTTTGATAAATAGGCTAAATCCCCACTATCAAGTCGAATCCCTTTTAAAGATTTACCAAGCGGTTTTAATATCTCTTCATGGATCTTTATCGCATTAGGGACACCTGATTTTAATGTATGATAGGTATCGACGAGTAACACGCAATTGTTTGGATATGTATTGGCATAAGCTTTAAACGCATCATATTCGGTTTCAAAACTTTGAATGAACGCATGTGCCATCGTACCAAGTGCAGGGATTTGATACATAAAATCGGCATAGGTATTCGATGTGCCTACCGCACCCGCAATATAAGCTGCTCTTGCACCAAAAATTGAGGCATCATAACCATGCGCGCGTCTTGCACCAAACTCTAAAACGGCACGACCTTGCGCTGCATGTACAATACGAGATGCCTTCGTCGCAATTAAACTTTGATGGTTAATCGTGAGTAATACCATCGTTTCAATGAGCTGGCATTCTATAATAGGTCCTTTAATGACCATAATCGGTTCATTCGGGAAGATGGGCGTCCCTTCTCTCATGGAATAGACATCACAACTAAATTTGAACGTTTTTAAATATGTGAGAAATCTTTCATCAAATATATGTTTACTTCTTAAGTATGTGAGTTCTTCTTCATTAAATGATAATTTTTCTAAGTAATCAATCACTTGTTCAAGTCCAGCAAAGATCGCATAGCCACCGTCATCTGGAACAGATCGAAAAAACACATCAAAAACTGCTTGTGTGTGCTCTTTCCCGTTCACAAAATAGCCATTCGCCATTGTGAGTTCATAAAAATCCATTAGTAAATTAAGTTCACGCATGATAAGCTCCTTAGCATGTTTTATTGTATCATAATACGTATGATTTTGATACAATAGTGATGAGGTTTAACATGATTATATTGCTCTCACCAGCCAAAACAATGAATTTAAAATATCCTAAAGATCATTTTAATTGTAGCTTTAAAGACGATGCTATAAAACTAAGATCATCTTTGACGTCGATGTCAGTCAAACGCCTCATGACTTTTTTTAATATTTCTAAAGATGTTGCATTAAAAACATATGATTATTATCATGATGAACATACATATGTGACATATGAGATGTTTGATGGCATCGGATATCGTATTTTAAAACAGTTATCGCCTAAAATCCCGAGAAACATCTATGCCTTGTCTGGGTTATATGGACTTCTTCATTTATCGGATACCATTTATCCATACAGGCTTGATTTAAAACACCCTAAAAAGGGATCACTTGTTACGTATTGGCGTCAAAAACTATATGAAAAGTTAAAAGATGAAGACATGATTATTTCGTGTTTATCGTCAGAGTATGACGTTTTACTGGATGAAAGACTTCATGTGATTCATGTAGAGATTTATAAAGATAATAAAAAAGCACCAAGTGTTGATGCTAAAAAAGTACGTGCTGCATTTGCTTCTTATTTAGACATTTATGGGTTCAGTCAAATTAATCAATTTCAGTATGATAGTTATCAGGTCGAGGAATTACATGATTATAAAATTATCATTAAATTTTGTTGATTTACCACCCAATGAGTGGTATAATGTTTATGAGGTGACTGACCATGTTTTTAAAAGAAGAAAGATTAAAATACGGAATTACTCAAAAAAGCTTATCAGAAATAACAGGTATTCCGATTAGAACAATTGAAAATTGGGAAAATGATGTAAGAAAGCCTTCTCCGTGGATTAAACCACTTATTATATCTTATTTAAAACATTTACCAAATAATGAATTTGGTTTTATTACTGAAAAAATTGGTATATATACGATAGAACAAATCCAGCAATATATTCATCAATTAATGACAAGTTACCCTTCTGTGAATAAAGTCATACTTTTTGGATCTTATTATAATGGAAATCCTTCTGCTTTAAGTGATATCGACCTTATTATAGATACATCATTAAAAGGACTTAATTTTTTTGAATTGAAATATGATGTTCAAGCGTTATTCGTAAAAAATATCGACTTAATTCGATATGACGAAATGACCTATTTAACTAGAATTTCAATAATGGATAAGTCGGAAGTGATTTATGAAAAACCAAGATTTTAAATCCATAGAACTCATGCTATTTCATATTGAGAAAATTCAAAACTATCTGAATGATATTCAAAATTATGAACAATTTATTACATCTACTATTTACGTTGATGCCATCATATTCAATTTAATGCAAATCGGAGAAATAGCAAAAAAACAGATATCTCAAGAAATTATTGAAAGAAATAAAGAAATACCTTGGAAATCTCTTTACGGATTAAGAAATAGAATCGTTCATAATTACGACGGTATAGATATAAAAACAGTTTATGAGGTTATAACCGATGATCTCATTGTATTAAGAAAAAGTTTAAAGAATATTAAAAAAAGCACATAAGTGCTTTTTAATTTCTAAAGAATCCTAATATACCAAATAAAGAACCAAAAATAATAAAATCATATCCAATAAGTAAACTGTAGTTTTTAATAACTTCATAAATATTTGCAGGTACAAATGAATCAATGAGTACAACTTTTGCAAATTCAACAAATAACGCAAGCAATAAAATATCTACACCAATTCTAACGAGTGTTAAACTAAAACGTTTTGGCTTTCTAAATGCGAGTAATAATGTTAACAATACAAATGTGATAAATACGGTTAATAATCCAACAAATTCATGTAGCGTTAATAATTGCACAAGCAGAGGGTTAATGATGTCAAAGACAGGATTTAAGAATTCTGGTCTAACAAAATCCATATAGCCAATAAATAACGTTTCTTCTGATAACATCACGAGATAACTTAAGACAATCGATACCGTTAACAATACTTTGATCAAGACGGATTTAGAAACGGTCCATGTAAATAATAAGATTCCTAGTATCATTGTTGTAAGTATGTAAAAAGTATCACTTAATACCTCAATGGATGCAATCGTATCTTGAATGGGTTGTAAGAGTTGACGAAGTTGATCCATTAAAATAAATTCGACTTGTGTTTCAAATATTAAATGAAAGATGAATGCTGAAAATACTGCTGCAAGTAAAACAAAACTTAGTGTTCTAAGTAATTTCGTTAGCGTTGATGTTTGGTCTTTGTTGAAAATGACTTGTTGAACTTGAACGACTTGTTGTTTTTTCATGAATTCACCTTTTCCTCAGATTTATTTTATCATATTCAAACGAAAAAAAAAGTCTCATGACGAGACTTTTACACAATGTCATTTAATACGTTAAAATCACCTTCAATAATTGATCCTTTTTTTCTAAGAAATAAATCCACTGCATACACTAAACCAAGACCTAAAACAACAATCAAACCAATGGACATGAAAGCGTTAAGGCTATAATCCATTGCAAACAATGTTTGAAGTGGACCTACTAAACCTGCTGTACCCATGCCAGCGCCATAAGGCGTTGTTTCAATGTTAAATAATAACACAACGATTGGTGCAATGATCGCGGATGCGATGATTGTAGGTAACCAAATGATCGGTTTTCTTAAAATGTTTTTAAATTGTAACATCGACGTACCAAACGCAATCGATAATACCATACCTAACGAATTATCTTTTCTAGATTGGAATGAAAAACCAATCATTTGAATCATTGTTCCAACAACCGCTGCACCACCGGCAATCCCAGACAACTGTATGGTAATGGCGATCGCTGCAGATGAAAGTGGCGATGTTAATAACATTCCCATTGATACTGCAATAATAATACTCATTGGGAGTGGTGCTACTGTTGTTGCACCATTAATAAATGATTTGATCGCTTCAATGAATTCAAAGAGTGGTGCACTATAAACAAGTGTCGATAACGTCGCAATAACCACTGCAGTTAATGGAATTAATAAAATGTCAATTGGCGTTTTCTTTTTTAATATCACATTCATGAGTAATAGTGTTGTAATCACAACAAAATACACAGTAAGAGGTTCGTTATATACAGGTGTTGGTCCGTCGATGTTTGCGATTTGTATTCCAGACGTAAATGTCACACGGAATGACGTCGCAATACCACCAACGATTGCTGTCGTCACTAATTTGATACCTTCAAATTTAAGTGCAATACCGATCCCTAAACCAATGCCAGCTCCCATTAATAATGACAACGTATAATAAATTGGATTTGTTAAAAAGGTAATGCCTAACAATTTTCCTATTTGATCGATTATGACACCGACAATTAAGGTTGAAAACAACCCATAGGTCATCCCGTTCATTGTTTTCATTGCAAATGCTTGTACTTGTTTCATCTTATTCTCCTATTCACCTTAAAAGGTGGTCCCCGCGGCCGGACTCGAACCAGCACGGATTGCTCCACCAGATTTTGAGTCTGGCACGTCTACCAATTTCATCACGCGGGGATAAATCACATATAATCTAACACATCAATGCCTAAAAGTCTCATACTTTGATTTAAAATCTCTCGTGATGCTTCAACTAAACTCAACATCATTTGTGATGTTTTGATGTCGTCAGTAATCATTTTCTGTTGACCATACCAAGAATTAAACGTTTGACTTAAATTTAATGCATATCGTGCGATGATACTAGGTTGAAATGAAGATCGTGCACGTATCAATGTATCTTCAAATTGATTTAACACCATTGATAAGGCCATTGCATGATCACTTGTGATGTCAACCTCTTCATGAACTTCAGGTTCTAACTGTCTCAGTAATGCTGCCATTCGAACACTCGTGTATTGTATATAGGGTCCGGTTTGACCTTCAAATTTTAACATGTTTGATAAATTAAATTCAATATTTAAATGCTTTTCATTTTTTAAATCATTAAAGATAATTGCACCCACAGCCACTGATTGTGCCACTTGATCTTTATGCTCTAATTGCGGGTTTTTCTCTTCAATCGCTTGTTTTGATAATGCAATCGCCTCATCGAAAACAGCTTGAAGTGTATGGACGCCACCTTTACGGGTTGACATCTTCTTACCATCTTGTAAGACCAATCCAAAATTAACATGTTCAATACGAATCTTATATCCCATTTGATCTAATACACGTTGCAGTTGTTTAAAATGTAATGCTTGTTCATTCCCAACAACATATAAAATGGTAGATGCTTTAAAATGCTTATGACGATAAATTGCGGCTGCAACATCTCGTGTCATATAAAGCGTTGAGCCATCTTTTTTCTTAATGAGTGCTGGCGGCATGTCATCACCTAAAGGAATGATCATGGCATCGTCATCTAAAACAAGCAACCCTTTATCTTCCATTTCTTTAACAGCATCTGCCATATAGGATTCGTAAAATGATTCCCCTATGACATGATCAAAATCAACATTTAATAACTTATAATAATACTCAAATTCTTTTAAACTTAAATCTTTAAAAAGTTGCCATAATTCAAGATAGGTTGGATTTCCATTTTCAAGTTCTAAAAAGATTTTTCTTGCGTCATCAGCTAACGATGGATTCACCTTTTCTTCATCATGAAATTGAACATAAAGTTCCTGAAGTTTTGCGATTGGTTCATCATCTAACATGCCTTCATATCCGTAATGAAGATATGCATAAATCATTTTACCAAATTGTGTTCCCCAATCTCCTAAATGATTAATGCCTTCAACATCATCCCCTAAAAATCGAAATAAACGTCGTAACGCAGCACCAATTACAGTTGATCGAATATGTCCAACTGAAAAACGTTTCGCAATGTTTGGTGACGAATAATCGATGACAATGACTTCTTTTTCTTTTTTATTATTGAGATAGAGATGATGTCGTATGGCTTCAATCGTTTGATAAATAAAGTGTTGCTGATGAATATATACGTTTAAGAATCCACGTTCAAATGACACACTTGCAATGCCTTCTATTTGATTGAGTGGTGCTTCAAGTTGCTGAAAGACTTCTTGTGGTGATAACCCTTTTTCTTTTGATAATTGAAAAAGAGGACACGCGAGTTGCGCATCACCTTTTTTTGCATATTCAATGGTGATAGAATAGGAAAACACATCGAAAATGACATTTTCGACATGTTTTTTAAGGGTTTGTAATATCATTATTCGACTTGATCTTTAATTACAGTAAAGAAGTTTTTAACTTGTCTTTCAATGGTGACACCTTCAGTTGGCGCTTGATATCTTGCGATGATCTCACCATCTAAAAATGCAATAATTTGAGGCGTCGTTCTTGTAATATCTGGAAATGCTTCTAAAAAGGCATTACGGTCTCTTGTTGCTGCTGCACCGACAAAATCTTCATAGTAGTAAATATTGGGTGTCAATGTTTCCATACCTTCTGAAAAGAAATAATCTGAAACCGTACCAATTGTTTGTACACAAGCAGGACACTGTGGACTACCGATATATAAAATAAAAAGTTCACCAGAATTAATACGAGCTTCTAATCCTTCATTAAAAAGTGATCCATCATACGTCACTTCATAAAAAGGATGTTCCGAACTTAATTCGGCACCAACTTCTTCGTAAATATCAAAGATACGTTGTTCATTAGAACGTAATGTTAATAAAAATAAACTTAATATGACCGCAAGTAC
>Ga0209138_1002355_pt1 | contig 14679 bp, 12 predicted proteins | sample SaaInl3SG_22_DNA_FD_184645 | JGI IMG/M metagenome (GOLD analysis project Ga0209138, IMG submission 184645) | Marine microbial communities from expanding oxygen minimum zones in the Saanich Inlet - ESP_153SG_22_DNA (SPAdes) (version 2) | ecosystem: Environmental > Aquatic > Marine > Intertidal...
AAAGATCCAGCGCTTTGGCAAAAGCTTGGCTTTGGCCCCACTTCGGTTGTGCTGTTGATCGGCACAGAAGGCGCAACCGATCCCGCGCTTTATGACCAGCTCGTAACCGAAGGTCGGCAGAAATGACAGCGCCGCAACGCGGCTTTGAGATTGCCGAATTCGCCAGCCGCTGTACCAAGGCGCAACTGGCAATGGCGGCAGGTGATATTGGCGCGCTGTTGCTAACAAGCGAAGCCGATATCCGTTATTTTACCGGCTTTATGACTCAATTCTGGCAAAGCCCGACGCGCCCTTGGTTCGTCTTAATTCCGGCAAGTGGTAAGCCGGTTGCCATCATCCCATCAATTGGCGTGCCGCTGATGCGCGATTGCTATATTGGCGATTTACAATCATGGCCTTCACCCGCCGCCGATGATGACGGCATTACCCTTCTGATCAGCGTGATCCGCAATCATCTTGGCGCGACAGGCCGTCTTGGCATGATGATGGGACGCGAAACCGCCATTCGTATGCCGTTTAATGACCTTCGCGCCCTGCAGGGCGGTTTGGACGGTATCGCTTTTTGCGATATGACCAATGCGATCCAGCATATCCGCATGGTTAAATCACCTGCCGAACAGGCCAAATTAACGCATATCTGCCGACTCGTTTCGGGCGTTTTTGCCGATGTGCCACAATGGGTAAAAGCTGGCATGCCGCTTGATGATTTGTTTCGCCAGTTTAAAATAAAGGCGCTTACAGCCGGTGTTGATGATGTCAGCTATCTTGTTGGCAGCGCAGGTCCTGATGGCTATCAAGACATTATTGCCCCACCAAACAGCCGCCCGCTTGCCGCAGGTGATGTATTCATGCTTGATACCGGATGCGTTTGGGATGGCTATTTCAGTGACTTTGACCGCAATTTTGCCATACATCATGCCAGTGATGAAGCACATGAGGCGCATCACCGGCTTTATGATGCAACCCAAGCGGCGATTGATATTCTGCGGCCAGGGGTTACGGCGGCTGATCTGTTTTTTGCAATGGATGCCATATTGCGCCCCGATCAGCATAACAGCAACCAGCATGAGCAGATTAGCGCCGTCAAAACCGGTGATGATGGCGTTGGCCGCTATGGGCATGGTCTTGGCACGCAATTGACCGAACCGCCATCGCATACCGATTGGGATCAAACCGTGATTACCGCAGGCATGACGCTAACGCTTGAACCATCACTTGGCTATGGCAATGGCCTAACGATGGTCGCCGAAGAAAACCTGCTCGTTCTCGAGGATCGGGTTGTGTTATTATCGACCCGCGCCGCACGCGATTTACCGGTCGTTCCTGCTGCTTAAGACCAAAGGAGGATATTTCATGTCTGCGCCTATCACCACATCCAAAGATCGGACACCGCCTGAATTTACCCATCTTCCATTTCGATTGGCACGCGCTGACGAAACGGCAATTCAGATGGGGCTGGTCACGCTAGAAACCGATCTGACAATCGAAACCGAATTGCGTCATTTCATTGGCGATGCTGTTGGCACAGATATCGGGCATGGACAGCCCCCCACCATTCTTCATAGCCGCATCGCCTGTGATGATCAGGTGACTGTCGAAAATCTTACCGCGATGAAAGAACGCTTTGCCGATGCGCTTGCCCTCTTTCCGTCTGGCTATCATTTTGACGTGATTGGCTATGGCTGCACTTCGGCATCATTATTGATCGGCGAAGACATTGTTCAGGCCATTATCAAATCGCATGTCGATGTTGATCACGTCACCACCCCTTTGACCGGCGCAAGACGGGCGCTAAAGGCTGTCGGCGCTAAAAATATTGGCTATCTTGCTCCTTATATTTCTGAAATATCAGAAAAAATGTGTTTCCTTCTTGAAGATGATGGATTGCAGATTGGCGCTGCCGCCACCTTTGGCGAAGGGCGTGATTCGGTTGTTGGCTGTATTCACCCACAATCGATATTAGACTCGATTGACGCAATAATCAGCACCGCGACCATGCCGCTGGATGCCATTTTCATTTCCTGCACTTCGCTGAAATGCGCCACGATTATCGCCGCTGCCGAGGCCCAATATGGCATACAGGTTATATCGAGCAATTCGGCAATTGCATGGGATATGGCACGGCTTGCCCGCATGGCCATACCTGCAAATGAAAAAGGCTTGCTATTTCAGCAGGATTGACGAATCCACCTTGGCAAGATCGGATTGGCCGCAAAGGCCAAGGGTGAGATCAAGTTCTTTATAAATGATTTCCAATGTCTGGCGGACGCCCGCCTGACCTTTGGCGCCAAGCCCATAAAGAAACGCGCGTCCGATCATCGTGCCTCTGGCACCAAGCGCGATGGCGCGAAGCACATCCTGACCCGACCTGATACCACCATCCATCCAGACTTCGGCACGATCGCCAATCGCATCAACGATGGCTGGCAAGGCAGTGATTGACGACATGGCACCGTCAAGCTGGCGGCCACCATGGTTCGACACGACAATCGCATCAGCCCCGACATTAACCGCAGCAAGCGCATCTTCGACATCCAGAATGCCCTTGACGATCAATTTCCCGCCCCATTGTTTGCGGATAGCGGCAACATCATCCCATGACAATGACGGATCAAACTGGCTAACCGTCCAATCGGCAAGCGACGACATATCCTTGACGCCTTTTACATGACCAACAATATTGCCGAATTGCCGCCGTTTCGTGCCAAGCATGCCAAGACACCATGCAGGCTTTTGCATTAGATTCAGAATATTGCGAAAGGTTGGTTTTGGCGGCGCACTTAGGCCATTTCGTACATCTTTATGGCGCTGCCCCATCAATTGCAGGTCAAGCGTTACCATCAAGGCCGAACAATTGGCATCGCGGGCGCGCTCGATCAAGCGCGATACAAAATCACGATCCCGCATCACATAAAGCTGAAACCAAAAGGGTGTTGGGCTATTTTCGGCAACATCCTCGATTGAACAGATCGACATGGTCGATAGGGTGAAGGGAACGCCAAATTCGGCAGCGGCTTTGGCCGCCAGAATTTCACCATCAGCATACTGCATGCCGGTCAATCCGGTTGGCGCCAACGCCACTGGCATTGGCAGCTTTTGCCCAAGCATCGACATTTCAGTGGTGCGATTACTGACATCAAGAGCAACACGCTGACGAAACTTGATCGCCGCAAGATCGCTTTCATTGGCGCGATAGGTCGATTCAGTCCATGACCCGCTATCCGCGTAATCATAAAACATCCGCGGCACCCGCCGTTTTGCCAATTTTTGTAAATCTTCGATACAGGCAATCGCTGTCATCACACGCCTCGTCAAATCCATCGCAAATTAAAACCATGCTTTACAGCATGACGTGGTGAATCTCAACCAATGCTTCACGCCGTGATCAGCAGGATCATAGCCCTAGCGATATCGACGCAGCATCGCACTCATTAACATCACCGGCACCAGCCCTGACAGCACGATCATCAAAGCTGGCAAAGCGGCCACTTCAAGCATTTCATCCTTGGCAAATTGATAGGTATAAGTTGCCAATGTATCGAAATTAAACGGCCGCAACAGCAAGGTCATCGGCAATTCTTTCATCACATCGACAAAAACCAGCATCATCCCCGCCAGAAACGAGCTTTTCAGCAATGGCATAATCACCCGCCGGATCGAATCCATATAGCCTTGTCCCAAAACCCGGCTGGCATTCATCATATTGGCCGGAAGCCGCCTGACACCCGAAATCATCGCGCCATAACCAACTGCCTGAAACCGCACGATATAGGCCAGAAACAACACGCCAATGCTGGTAATCAAAATGCCCTGAAATTGCGGCCCGAATAACGCCGCAATCGCGCGATCAAGCTGGCCGGTAAAGATCAAAACGCCAATCGCCAGAATAGTGCCCGGAAACGCATAGCCGGTAGAGGCAAATAACGCCAGTTTCCGGGTTTTAGACCCAGCGCGAAAACTGGCCGTGACAACAATAAAGGCCGATAAAACCATGATCACCAACGCCGCAATCGCTGCGACGATCAGCGTATTGCCGATAATGCCCCGAATGGCCAGAAAATCAGCCAGCAAATCATTGGTTGCAACCAGCCCAACAAGCACCCCAACAGGAATGAAAAACCCAAATAACAACGGGATTACACAAACGGCCCAACATGCCAAAACGCCCGCCTTTGTTGGCACTAGCATGGCAAGCGGCGTTTGGTTACGGCTGCTGCTGACATATTGCTGGCGCGATCTGGCATATAGTTCCAGCCCTAAAAGCGCCAAAATAAAGCCAAAGCCCACAATCGAGATCTGCGCCGCCGCGACAAGATTATTCATCCCCAGCCAGACATTGAAAATGCCCAAGGTAATTGTCTCGATGGCAAAAAACTCAACAGTGCCAAAATCAGACATCACTTCCATCATGACCAGTGCAAGACCGGCCATAATCGCCGGACGCGCCAACGGCAGGCCAACCTGCCAGAATTGCGACCGATTATGCACAAGCGCAATTTCAAACAGGCTCGCCGGTGTCAACCGAAAGGCGATCCGCGTCACCATGTAGATATAGGGGTATAAAACCGAAGCCATGACCAAAATGGCACCCCCAAGCGAGCGGATTTCAGGAAACCAATAATTGCGCGGGCTTTGCCAGCCAAACAAATGACGAAGCCCCGATTGAAGCGGGCCAGCATATTCAAAAAACTCGGTATAGCTATAGGCAATGATATAGGCCGGAATGGCCGCTGGCAGCAAAAGCATCCATTCAAGCATGCGGCGACCAGCAAAATCATAACGGCTGATGACCCATGCCGAACTGACCCCAAACCCAATCGCAACAACACCAACCCCTGCCATCAAAATCAATGTATTGCTGATGTAACGGCCAAGAACAGTGTCATAAAGATGCGACCATAGCCCGCCACTATCGCCAAATGCCGACAAAAGAACCGCCAGCACCGGCCCTAGAATCAGGCCGCATAGCAGAATAACGCCAATTGACCACCGATCGACCGGTTGGCGCTGTGCGCGGGCAAAATTCGATAGAAACGTAGCTACCATCCGACGCGATCAATAATCATCTGCGCCTTGGGTGCCAGCGCGGCAAGCCGTTCAATCGGCAATGTATCAGGCTTGAAACGCCCCCAACTTGCCAGCTCTCCATTAACCAAAACCGACGGATTAACCGGATATTCGAAATTGATTTCTCCATAGAGATGCTGGGCTTTTTCCTCGGTCAGAAATTCAAGAAAGGCAATGGCCGCCATTTTATTTTTGGCATATTTGGCAACACCACCACCCGAAATATTCATGTGATTGCCGCGATTAGACTGATTGGTAAAGACCAGCCGGATGGATTGCGCCCAGTCTTTTTGGTCAGCCTTGTCGCCAAATTTCATATTGCCGTAATAATAGCTATTCATGATCGCAACATCGCAAAGACCCTGAAAAATAGCCTTGGCTTGACTGCGATCATTGCCTTGCGGTTTACGCGCCAGATTACCAACAACGCCGCGTGCCCATGTTTCGGTTGCCGCCTCACCATGCGCCGCAATCATCGATGCCACCAAGGCTCGATTATAATCATGGCTGCCAGCGCGGCTACAAATTCGACCTTTCCATTCCGGTTTGGCCAAGTCTTCAAGGTCAAGAACAGCACCTTCGGCAACGCGCGTTTTTGATGTCACCAGAATACGCGCACGTTCTGAAAATCCAAACCAACGGTTATCTTCAGACCGCAGCCGCGACGGTATATTGGCCTGCAAAATTGATGAGTCAACCGGTGTCAGCAAATCCAGATCGGCATATTCAGAAAGCCGCGCAATATCCACGGTCAAAATCACATCGGCAGGGCTGGCTGGCCCTTCGGCTTTCAAACGCTGCGCCAACCCTTTTGACGAATAGACAACATTGGTTTCAATGCCGGTTTTAGCCGTAAATGCGTCAAGAAATGGCTGGATTAAAACCTGCTGCCGGTGCGAATAGATATTGATCTTTTCAGCCGCAAAGCCAATTGATGTCGAAGCCGTAATCGCCATAAAAACGGCAGCGGCTAGATATTGGCGCGTCAGTTTAAAATAAGGAAAAGCAAAGCGTGTCATTTTCATATCCTACCGATCCGGAGCGATTCGTACATATTAGATAATCATGCTTAGCCGCCAGTAAATGGCATTTTTCATTTATCTATAACAAAAAGCTTACTTGAGAATGATTATCAAACTCAAAAAGCCGCTGCAAGTCTTTTACACGAATCATTCTCAAATAATGATTTCATCATTTTTTCGATTGCAAATTATGCTGGCTGAGCTATGACCTGTTGGCCGTTCGGTGGCAAAAATACAATCCCTCAAAATGTTAGGGTTAAGACATGGATATCATGATGGGAATGAGCACGGACGCGTTTCTGATTGCGCTTGTCCAGATTATCGCAATCGACATTGTTCTTGGCGGCGACAATGCCATCATCATCGCCCTTGCCTGCCGGAACCTACCGCCAAAACAAAAACGCCTTGGCATTATCTGGGGTACTGCCGGTGCCATTATCTTGCGGGTCATTCTGGTGTTTTTTGCCAGCGCCTTGATGACAACGCCGGGTTTGCGGCTTGTTGGCGGGTTGTTGCTATTATGGATTGGCGTGAAATTGCTAACCGATCAGGCCGATCATGGTCTGGATGGTAAAATTGCCGAAAAAAGCAGTCTCATCGGTGCGATCCAGACAATCATTGTTGCCGATTTCGTGATGAGCCTCGACAATGCTCTGGCGATTGCAGCCGCAGCAAAAGGAAGCATGTTCCTAGTGGTTTTCGGGCTGGTGCTAAGCGTGCCGATCATTATTGGCGGCAGCGCCATCATTTTGCGGATTATGGAACGGTTTCCCATCATCATCACATTCGGGGCAGGCCTGCTTGGCTGGCTTGGCGGCAGCTTGATTGCGAATGACGAGATCAATGTCAACATCATGCCCGAAGTGATTATACAGGCCCCGTGGATTGCCGCGATTGCCGGCGCCGCCTTTGTGGCTGGGCTTGGCACTATGCTGGCGGCGCGAAAAAAAGCAAGCAACTAGTCATCGCGCAGTAATTTTTCAATTAATGCATGCTAATTGATTGGCATGAGACGAAATTTCGTTAGTCTCATGCCATCGGAATCACTTTATCATGGCAGCGTTACAATGACCCAACAAAACACTCCCAAAATTGCAGTTATCGGATTTGGCGAAGCTGGGTCTTGCCTATGCCAAGGCTGGGGCCGAAGTGACGTTCACGCCTTTGACATCAAACAGATTGGCGACACAGACACCGCCGCCAACAAAACCAGCCAGATGCAGGAGGCGGGTGTTATTATTGGCGATGATGCGGCAAGCACGGTTCGCCAAGCCGATATGATTTTCAGCACGGTCACTGCCGATCAGGCACATGCCGCCGCAAGCGCCGCCGCCGCGGGCATCCGCCCCGGTGCCTATTTCTTTGATCTGAACAGCTGTGCCCCATCCACCAAGCAAAGAAATGCCGTAATCATCACCGAGGCTGGCGGGCGCTATGTCGATGTGGCGGTTATGGCCACGATCACCCCAAAATATCACCAGACCGCAATGTTGGTTGCCGGTGAACATGCCGAATCTGCTATCGCTTTGATGCTGGCTTTAGACATGAAGCCGGTTCATGTTCCCGGGCCGGTTGGCCGGGCCTCGACAATCAAGATGATCCGTTCGGTTCTGGTCAAGGGCATCGAAGCATTGACCGCCGAATGTTTCAGCGCAGCCACGATTGCCGGTGTTGCCGACGAGGTGGCAGCCTCGCTTGACGCATCGCAAACCAAAGATGGCTGGAAAGACCAAGCCGCCTATAATATGGAACGTATGACAACCCACGGCATTCGGCGCGCCGCCGAAATGCGTGAAGTGGCGATCACCCTTGCCGATCTGAATATCGCTGGCAGAATGACCGCTGGCACGATTGAGTGGCAGGATCAGCTTGGCAATCTTGGCCTGTCATTGCTTGACACTGAAGGTCTTGAACCGCGCCTAAGCGCCATTCGTTCGGCACTCGACGCCAAAACCGGCCATTAAGCGGCGCGCCTTCTTCGTCTTTATGCCGGCTTTGCCGATTTTACCGCTTTGCCTTCATAAAAGCCGATGAACACACCAGTTGCCAGAATGGCAGCAACCCCGATCCATTGCATTGGGGCCAATGTTTCGCCAAGCCAGAAAGCTGCTGAAACCGCCGCCACCAAAGCCTCGGACAGCATCAAAATACCCACAAGGCCAGGCGAAACATATTGCATGATGCGGAAAATCAGCAAGACCGACGGCAAAAACACCACCGCCGAAGCCAGAAAGCTGCCGAAACCGCCGCCACCAAAGCCTCGGACAGCATCAAAATACCCACAAGGCCAGGCGAAACATATTGCATGATGCGGAAAATCAGCAAGACCGACGGCAAAAACACCACCGCCGAAGCCAGAAAGGCTGGCGGAATGGCCTGCAGTAACACCGCTAGCTGCGGTATTGGATCGCCGAGATAAATGGCTGCAATCAGCGCCATGATCCCGCCAAATAGATATTGTAAGAAGCTGACATGGACGAAATTCAACCCATCATAGCGGCGGATCATAACCGATCCCAACGCCCAAAAAAGTCCCGATAAAAGCCCCAATAAATCAGCCGGATCAAATCGCAACTCGTCACGATTGACCCCTGTCACAAGGGCGCAACCCACAAGCGCGGCAGCAATGGCAAGCCAACGCCCCCACCCAGCGCGTTCGCGAAGCACAAAATAGGCGATGACCGTTGACCAAATTGGCGTCATATAAAACAAAATGACCGTTTTGGTGACCGACGCCACAACAAGTCCGAGCGCATAAAGCGCAAAGCCTGCCCCCATCAAGGCACCGGCAAAAGCGGCCCGCCCCCAATCACGGCGTGATGATTGCGCAGCTTTGACAATCAACGGCAACATCGCCACGGCGGGCAGGAAATGAAATAGCACCACAACCCAAAGGCCAGATAGTCCCATCGCTTCGATATGGCGCATCGGCACCCATAAGACGCCCCAAAAAGACGAAGCAAGGAAAATGATCAACAATGCCTGACGTTGTTCATATTCCCGCGTAAATAGCGATAGAAACCAAATCATAAGTTACCTTTCGGGACGGCCTACATGAATTTAGCATGAACAGCATGCCCCCTTAACCAGTCTATTGCAGATCTGAAAAGGCGTTTTTAAGCCGCTCTGCCGCCTCGATCACAAGGTCACGCCGACAGGCAATATTGAACCGTAAAAAACTGTCACCACCGACGCCGAAACTGTTGCCGTGATTGACCGCAATCTGCGCCTGCTGTTCAACGCGGCGGGTAAATTCGGCGCAATCCATGCCGGTATCGGCAAAATCAACCCAGCAAAGATACGTCGCCTCGATCGGCATTGAGCGCACCCCCGGAATCAAAGCCATCGCCGCATCAAAAATACGTCTGTTTTCTGCGAGATAATCAAGCAGCGCATCAAGCCAGTCATCGCCATGTTCCCATGCGGCGGTACACATCAACATGCCAATCCGGTTAAAAGACATTCCTGCAGCGGCAAAGGCCACCCGCGCCAAACGCGAACGCAAGGCATCATCGGCGACAACCATGCTGCCAATCATACAGCCAGCAAGATTAAAGGTCTTGGTTGTCGCCACAAGCGTGACAAGCCGGTGCCTTATTGATGGCACTGCCTTTGCGAGGACATGATGCTGATTACCCTTGTAAACAAGGTCATTATGCACCTCATCACTGATCAGCGTCAGGTCATGCGTTTCGCAGAAATCAGCAAGCTGTTGCAATTCCTCAGGCGACCAAACTCTGCCGCCCGGATTATGCGGCGAGCAAAATAGAATGATTTTTTCATCGCCGGTCAGACTGGCCGCAAGCGCGTCCAGATCCATATGATAGCGACCATCACGCTGAACCAATGGCGATTCAACAAGGCGGCGATCAGTGCCTTTGATAATACGGGCAAACGCATGATAAACCGGCGCAAAGACGATCACCCCATCACCAGGCGCGCTATAGGCATTCAGGCAAAGGCTGATGGCATTGCCAAGACCATGCGCATTGATGATCCAGTCAGGTTCAACATTCCAGTGATGGCGCCGCTTCATCCAGCCGATCAAGGCCGCACGATAGTCACTATCATCACCAAAATAACCATGAACGCCGTGATCGAGGGCAGCAGCCAAAGCCGATTGAACCGCAGGCGGGGCGCGAAAATCCATATCGGCAACCCACATCGGAATGCCGGTTTCGGGCGAAACGCCATATTTTGATTCGACCGTGTCCCATTTTGATGAATGAGTCCCGACGCGGTCAATGATCTCGTCAAAATCAAAAGACATTATGCGGCCTCCCCTGCCAATTCTATTCGCGTGAACCTGCCAAACAGGCTTTATCTATAGGGTGAGTTTTGGATATTTGCCAAGCCTAATCATTTGCCAAGCCCAATCAATAGCTGGCAAAATCGCCTATCGGCCCATCCGCCGGATAACGCCTAGCGTCCGGCGCTGCGAAGATCGTCAATGGTTTGCCGCGGGGTAATGGCTTCGGTCGAGATAACAAGATCAAGAACCGCCCCCGTATCCGACGCCAAGGCACGCGCAAAGGCATCGGCAAAATCGGCCGTTTTTTCAACAGTTTCACCATAAAAGCCATAGGCCTTGGCAAGCGTCACAAAATCGGGATTCGCAAGTTCGGTTCCTGATACCCGTTCCGGATAATGGCGTTCTTGATGCATTCGGATCGTGCCATAGGTACCGTTATTCACAATCAATATCACCGGCTGCAAACCGGCCTGCATGGCCGATCCAAGTTCATTGCCATTCATCTGGAAATCGCCATCACCGGCAAAACACAGAACAAAGCGTTTTGGATCATGCGCCTTGGCCGCAATCGCCGCTGGCACGCCATAACCCATTGCCCCGCTTTGCGGTGCCAAAAGCCGTGCTTTGGGGCCGAATTTCAGAAATTTATTTGGCCAGATGGCAAAATTACCAGCGCCATTGGTAATGATGGCATCATCGGGAATGACATCGCGGATATGCGCCATCACATCGCCCATATCAAGGCTTCCCGGCTGTGGCTTAACGCTATAGCTGGCATCATAGGCGGCCTTGGCGGCTGCAACCCAGTCACGCCTGTCATCATCGGCCTTCAGGCTGATTTTTGACAGGGCTGCCGCCATTGCATTTGGCGTTGCCTGAAGCGGCAGATCGGCCGCGTAAATCTTGCCAATTTCATCATCAGACGGATGGCAATGAACCAGCTTTGCCTTCATGTTGGGGCAATCAAACATGCTGTAACCATCGGTTGTACATTCGCCAAAACGTACATTGATCGCCAAAATCAAATCGGCTTCATCGATCAGGGTTTTGATATAGCCAAGAACGCCAACACCAGCATCACCAACATAGGACGGATGGTAATTATCGCAGATATCGTGAAAGCGGAATGCAGCCACAAGCGGCACATGATTTGCACCGGCAAATGATTCCAGCTGGCGTGCGGCCTCAATTGACCAGCCAGAGCCACCATATAGAACAAGCGGGCGCCTCGCCGCGTCTAACAGGCCGGAAAGCTGGTCAATCTGTGCTGATGAAATGTCTGGCGCAGGGATGTTTACGGGCGCACAAGCCTTGGCGCTAACTGGCGCGGTTAGCATATCTTCAGGAAGCGCAACCACGACAGGGCCCGGCCTTCCGCTTAGCGCCGTTGTCCATGCCCGCGACATGATTTCAGGAATGCGGTTCGCATCGTCAATTTCAACAACCCATTTGGCAACCTTGCCAAAATAATGTGAATATTCAATTTCTTGGAAAGCTTCGCGGCCTTTCATGCCAACGCCAACCTGCCCAACAAACACAATCATCGGTGTCGAATTCTGCATGGCGGTATGAATACCGATTGAGGCATTAGTTGCGCCGGGCCCGCGTGTGACAAAACAAAGACCGGGCGTTCCGGTTAATTTTCCCCATGCTTCGGCCATATAGGCAGCGCCGCCTTCATTGCGGCATAACATAAGGTCAAATTTATCCTTGCGATCATACATCGCATCAAGCACGGCAAGATAGCTCTCGCCAGGGACGCCAAATCCCTTTGTGCCACCAAGCGCAATCAGACAGTCCATAAGCAGACCGCCACCATTTTTTACATGAGAAGCCATGGTAATATTCCTAAGAAAAACCGACAAGACGGCAATGGCAGCGCGTCAAAACACCACCATGCCGTCAAAGCTTAGGAAACTGTGGCGACCTTCGCAACTGCAATAGCGAATGGCAGGTGACGTTTTCCAGCCAAACCGGCAATATTGATACGGCTATCACCAACAAGATACATGCCGTGATCTTCGCGAAGTGACAGCACCTGTTCGGCATTCAGCCCGAGGCGCGAGAACATGCCACGATGATGCGCAATAAAATCGAAATGATCCGAATTGCACTGCTGGCGAAGCGCATCCGCCAAATCTTTGCGAATGGTCAGCATCGTCATGCGCATTTGCTCTAGCTCGGCCATCCATTCGGCACGCAATTCAGCATCAGCCAGAATCATGCCAACCACTGCGGCGCCATGATCAGGCGCAAATGAATAGTTCAACCGATTCAAAACCGCCAGATTGCCCTGTACTAATTCGGCAGTGCTGGCGTCTTTGGCAATCATCATAGCAATGCCAACGCGGTCACGATATAAGCCAAAATTCTTTGAACAGGATGCCGCAATAAACATTTCTGGCACGCGTGATGCCATATAGCGAAGCGGCGCCGCATCTTGATCCAGCCCATCACCAAATCCCTGATAGGCAATATCAATAAAGGGCATGGCGCCTTTTTCAATGACCAGATTGGTAATGGCTTTCCATGTGTCCATATCGATATTTGCGCCGGTCGGGTTATGACAACAGCCATGAAGAAGCAGCAAATCGCCAGCTTTCAAATCTTGAAATGAGTCCATCATCGCGGCGGTATCAACAAGCCGTGTTTCATTATCAAAATAAGGATAACCGCGGGTTTTGAAACCCATATGCGTTGCCATGCTCATATGCGATGGCCAGCTGGGATCACTAATCCAGATCGTGCAATCAGGGTTCAAAATCTTCATCGATTCGAAAATCTGCCGGATCGCACCCGTTCCACCCGGAGTCTGCAATGTGGCAACCCGATCTGCAGCAACGGCGTCGCCAAGAACAAGATCGCGCATCTGATCACGAAAAAGCTCGGCACCGGCAAGCGATACATAGGCTTTTGAATTCTGTTCTTGCAGCAGGCGTGCTTCGGCTTTTTTCACCGATGACATGACCGGCGTAATGCCATTGTCGTCTTTATAAACGCCAACACCAAGATCGATTTTTTCGGCGCGTGGATCGGCTTGAAATAGCTTGGACAGACCCAAAATCGGATCGGCTTTTGCAGGCTGGAATTTTTCAAACATGCTGGTTTCTCTAGCAACAGATGGCAATGGTTTTGTTTAAGGCAAATCTAGCGGGTAACGCAACGGTTTTTACCGCGCAATTCAAATTCATCGCAATATTCATTTCCGTCATCAGTTCTTTTTGCGCGAAATATGGCGCAAATGATCAGCTTTTACCGCCAGCATAGCCAATTGATTGCAAGGCCATCGTGATTTCATCCAAAATGACCGGATCATCAATGGTGGCAGGCATATTCCAGCTTTCGCCATCGGCAATTTTGGCCATTGTACCGCGCAAAATTTTGCCCGATCGCGTTTTGGGCAAGCGGTCAATCACCGCAATCAAATTAAATGAAGACACACGACCAACCCGATCTTTCACAAGGGCGATCGCCTCGGCCATGATGTCATCTTGCAGCCGGTTACAATTTGGATAAAGGCAGATCAAACCCAGCGGCAATTGCCCTTTCAATTGATCGGCAACACCAATGACGGCACATTCAGCAATATCAGGATGATCAGCTAAAACTTCTTCGAGCTGGCCGGTTGATAGCCGATGGCCAGCAACATTAATCACATCATCGGTACGCGCCATAATGTAGAGATAGCCATCTTCATCGCAATAGCCCGCATCACCCGTTTCATAATAGCCCGGAAAGCTGGTGAGGTATTTTTCAACATAGGCGTCATCGGCGCCCCAGATTGTAGCAAGGCATGATGGCGGCAATGGCAATTTCACCGCAATCGCCCCAAGTTCACCCGCAGGCAACACCGCGCCATCAGCATCCAGAATATCAATTTCATACCCGGGCATCGGCAATGATGGCGAGCCAAGCTTGACGGCAAGATGCTCGATCCCCATCGGGTTGGCACAAATTGACCAGCCGGTTTCGGTTTGCCACCAATGATCAATCACCGGCACGCCAAGCTGGTTTTCCGCCCAGCTAATCGTGTCAGGATCAGCGCGTTCACCAGCCAAAAACAGATATTTCAGACATGACGTATCATAATCTTTTAAAAATGCGCCGTCAGGATCGGCGCGCTTAATCGCCCGAAAGGCGGTCGGCGCGGTAAATAATGCTTTGACCTTATGTTCGGAAATGATCCGCCAGAACACGCCGGCATCAGGCGTGCCAACTGGTTTGCCCTCAAACAAGACGCTGGTGCAACCAAACAGCAACGGCGCATAGACAATATAGGAATGTCCAACCACCCAACCAATATCAGACGCCGCCCAATAGACATCGCCTGGCCGCATA
>Ga0209138_1002359_pt1 | contig 14658 bp, 16 predicted proteins | sample SaaInl3SG_22_DNA_FD_184645 | JGI IMG/M metagenome (GOLD analysis project Ga0209138, IMG submission 184645) | Marine microbial communities from expanding oxygen minimum zones in the Saanich Inlet - ESP_153SG_22_DNA (SPAdes) (version 2) | ecosystem: Environmental > Aquatic > Marine > Intertidal...
AAAATCATGAATCTCTTTTTTACCAAGTGCAACAGAAATTAAAGCAGTAAGACCATTTCCAAACCCTGATGCTATGGCAATGATAATAAAGAATATAGGAAAGGATAACGTTAATCCAGATAAAGCATCGGTTGAGATTTGGCCAGCGAAAATAGTATCTACAACATTAAAAAAAGTATTGAACAAAAAACCAATGGATGTAGGGATTGCGATACGTTTAATGTGTTTTGAGATGGATCCATGAGTTAAATTTGATTGTTGCATGATGACCTCGCTGAATTCATCATATATGAAAAAATCAGATAAGTCTATTTGAATGACTTTACAAGATTTATTTTTTATAACTTTACGAGACAACAAAAACCTATTGTGTTATAATATACGAGTAAAAAACATAGATACAAATCTCATATATTTTAAGAAAGCTCTTTTAATGATGTCTTAAATATATAGATTTGAATACAATCAATAGAGGTAAATATATGTTAGAAGTATTAAGTAGATTACAATTTGCATTGACGGTTGCATTCCATTTCTTATTTGTACCGTTTACAATAGGATTAATTATATTTGTTTTGATATTTGAATATAAATATTTCAAAACGGATGATCAAAAGTTCAAAAGACTTTCTGAATTCTTTGGAAATATTTTTATCATTAATTATGCATTTGGTATTGTTACTGGCATTGTCATGACAGTACAATTTGGTACTAATTGGAGTGAATATGTCAGAGCAATGGGGGATGTCTTTGGATCACCGCTTGTTATTGAAGCACTTTTAGCATTTTTTCTAGAAGCAACTTTTGCAGGTATTTGGGCTTTTAGAAGAAACAAAATCTCTAAAAGATTTAGACTTATCACTATAGTCATGATTTTTATAGGTGTTATGCTTTCTGCACTTTGGATCATTACTGCAAATGGATTTATGCAAAATCCAGTTGGTGCAACATGGCTTGTTGATGAAGGTAAAGTCATATTTGATAATTTTGGAAACTTATTTTTTAATCCGTATGCTTGGTATATGTTTACACACAATCAGTTAGCATCCATTATGCTTACTGCATTTATTGTTCTTGCAATCTCTATGTACCACATTCAAAGAAAACATCACGAAGATGCTTTTAAAATATCAGCTAGACTTGCTGCGTGGATCATTTTAATTTCAGCAGTCTTAATGCCTATTACAGGTAACTTGTACATGAATTTAATTGCAACGGTCCAACCAGATAAGCTTAATATGATCCAAAATGGCATGTCTGTTTCCGAAGATGTTGGTTCCGTGTTACCGATTTATGTAAAAGGTGCATTCACAGTAATGGTTGGACTTGGAACATTTTTTATCATACTAGGATTATATGTAGTGATTAATTTTGAGAAAATTTACACCTCAACAACACTTAAAAAGATTATGTTTGCTATGATTCCCCTCCCTTATATTGCCATCATTACTGGATGGATGGTTGCTGAAATGGGTAGACAACCATGGATTATATACAACATGATGAAAGTAAGTGAGGGTATTTCGCAAGTTCCAGTCGAACAAGTTTGGTTTAGTATAATATTATTAATTTCATTTTATGTTGTTTTATTTTTTATGGATTATTTCCTTTCAATTCGAACAATTCGAAGAGGATTTGATGGTGAAATCGCATGACACAAGAGCTATTAGCAAATATAATGTATGGAGTTATTGGACTTGCATATTTTATGTATCTAGTTCAAGAGATTCCATCAATTGGTGTCGGTATTTTTAATATTTTCATCGCTAAAAATAACGAAGATAAAAAAAAGTTACAATCAATTTCTGGTTTATACTCAGATGGAATTGAAGTATGGTTAATTGCAGCAGTCGGATTAACTTTTGCAGCTTTCCCTGAAGCGTTTGGTGAAATATTTAGTGGAATTTACGTTGCAGCATTTTTACTTTTAATCGCCATTATCTTTAGAGGCTTAAGTGTTGAACTTATTTTTAAGGATGATCATCCTAAATGGATTCGATCTATGAGTATCGCATGGACTGCTTCTGGAATTTTACTAATGTTTGTATTAGGTGTATACTTTGTAAATTTATTTATGGGGTTCCCTTACGAAAATAAATCTATGGATATGAATATATTCAGTATCTTTTCAACCGCATCTATAAGTGGTGGAATTTTATTTGTTGCATTAGCTTTTGTAGGTGGTGCGATATGGATGAAAATTAATAAATTAGATGAACTCGCTGCTAAAGCGTTTGAATTTATAAAAAAATACGGCATTATTTATACATTGCCGTTGCTTTTTGCACTTGTATTAATGGGTATCAATAATAATATCGTTTCTATTATATCAGGTGAGTTATTTGGTAAATATCCCGCTTTGCTTGCACTTCCTATTTTATCGTTAATCTCTTTTATGTTGCTTACTTTATTTAGTTTTCTAGTCAAACCAACATTGATGTATGCATCGTTTGTTTTAGCGTTATTATTGTTTATCCTAACAGGATTTTTAGGCACGTTTCCTTTTGTTCTCTTTTCAAAAGTAGCCTTTACAGAAGGTTTAACCATCAATCAAACAATGTCTTCTGAACTTGCATTGACAGTTCTTGGTATCGTTATTGCGATTATTATTCCTATCGTACTAATCTATCAAGGTCAAAAGTACGTTTACTTTTTAAGAGAGGATAAACACTAATATGGCAAAAAAAATATTAAACCTTTTTGATAAGACATCATTGATAGATCTTAAATATATCAATATTGTTAAAAAATCACTCATAGTCCTGATTGGTTATTTCATCCTCATAACTGTATTACAACATGGATTTATATTTGGTATACAGCACTTGATTAATGTGTTCATTATCGTGTTTGCAGTAAGAGAGTCAGAAATTCTTTTTTATTCTCACAGAGAAAACTCAAGTAGAGAAGAAGCGAAAAAAATTCTTGATGAAAACCAATCTCTCATAACAAGTTTATCTATTGCGTTATTTGTTCCTTATTTCACACCTATTGTGATATCCATTGCAGTCTCTATTTTAGCAGTGCTTGTGATTAAATCACTTTTTGGGGGATATGTACATCGTATTTTCTCACCTGCTTTATTTGCAATTTTGTTACTCTCTGTTGGGTTTAGAATTTCATTAAATTCAGTTGTAATTCCAAATACTTTTGATAATCAGCTCTTTATCGCACTAGGGAATACAAACTTGTTTCAAAATATATTAAATTTTTCAGTGAGTTTTGATATCACCAATACGTTTCAACTCCTCATTGTAAACGGAACATTTATTTTTATGTTGATGTTTATTGTTTTGGCAATAACAAATATTAAAAAAATGCTATTTCCTGTATTGGTGTTTGGATTTTTCTCACTATTTCATATGCTATTTGCAAACCAAGTTGATTTTTTAAACGATGTATTCCAACCTGAGTTTTTATTTATTTTTGCTTTTATTCTATCTGATTCTTTATTAACACCTTATTCATCCCAATCAAAAATAATAGTTTCGGTATTGATGGGGTTATCTGCTGTAATTTTAATTATCTTAGGTCAATCACATTTCATGGTTTATGCAGTTTTATTGGGGCAACTTACAACACCATTATTCAATCAAAACACTTGGTTTACTCCAGATGAAAAACAACAAGCGTTACAAGGACCTACAATTACAAGACACGTCTTAAATTTCTTTGTATTTGTAGTTGTTCTAGCTGTTGGTATCCAAATGAGTTGGTTATATTTTGGTCCAATGATAGGAAAACCTAAGTTTGATGTATTACAATATTTTGAACTATATAATGATGGGAATTACACTCAAAATTTAGTCTCATCAAGAGATTATAATTCAGAGAGTTATGATAGTATTCAAGATGTTTATGAAGTGGTCAATAACGAAACAGAACAGATCGAAGTACTTATGTATAACATGATCACAGATGGGTTCTGGGGACCGATTAATGTGATTGTTGTTGTTGACCCTTATACAGATACCATTATTAACTACTACGTGGTACGACACGAAGAAGTCCAAGGTGCAACGTATTTTGATGATGAATCCATTCAATCTGTGATAGGATTATCTGTTCTTAATTTTGTGATTGAAGAAGATTTAAGTGCAGGTGCAACTGGGACTTATAATGCAATGCAAAGTATTGTATCGGATGTATTAAATAATTATGTAAACGAGGAGGTTAGTCTTCATGAAGAAGTTAACTAAGAAAGATATTTTTGACTCGCTTAAACATTATTTGACTCAGGCAAATCCTATTTTTATTACTTTCATCGCATTGGCACCTGTTTTAGCGGTAACGAATAATTTAGATTTAACCGTTATATTAGGCGTGACATTACTCATTGTATTGATACTAACACATATAACATTAATCTTTGTGAATGATAAACTGTCAAATGACATGAGATATTTAGTTTGGTTTGTCGTAATTGCTTTTTATGTATCAATCGCAGAAATGATACTTCAAGTTTCAAATTTAACTGCATACGAATCATTAGGTATTTATGTACCACTTATATCAATTAGCGTGTTTGTATTAACGTTTACACTGTTTAATAAAAAGAATCAAGACAAAACCGTTTTCCTCATAGAAACATCAATGATGGGAATTGGGTTTTTGATTACGATGGTTATACTAGCAATCATCCGTTCTGTTATCACAACAGGAGCAGTCAGATTATTTGGTATCCAAATGAGACTATTTGATGTTGCATATAGTTTCACATTGTTAGATACGGCATTTGGTGCATTGTTATTTTTAGGAATCATGTCTGGCTTTTTTAGATCAAAAGTTAAAGGAGTTTAATCATGATAGAGTATACGTCTATTTTGCATCTTATCATACTGGGTATGCTATTAAACAACACGATGCTATATTTTTTCTTAGGAATCGATACACTTAAAGAAGAATACCAATCAACAAGAGATATATTAAAAACAACTGTGACATTGCTTATTTTATTACCAATCATTTCAGTTATAAGTTATCTTGTCTTTCATAATTTGATGTATCAAGTTAATGAAGTTGGAGAAGTTACACTTGATCTGACATATTTACAAACATTTGTTTATGCAGTGATTATTCTTGTTGTGTCTTATGTTGTCATACTCATTGTAAAAACTATTTCGCAGAAATTATACCAATGGATTTCAAGTAAACACCAACAACTTATTGTTACAACACTATTACTAGGAAACGTCTTGATTAACATTAACAGTGTTTCCAATGTTTTAGAGAGTTTTGTCTTTTCTGTTTCTGCCTCCATAGGTTACGGAATCATTTTATGGATGCTATCTAAGATACATCAACAATTAGAAGGCGCGAAAATTCCCGTTCACTATCAAGGATTGCCACTTCAACTTATTATTTTATCCATCATGGCACTAATTTTTAGTGGCTTTGCGATATAAAGGAGCAACATATGTCTAATCAAACAGTCTTAAGAAAAAATCCAAGAGTAAATATTAAAAATCTTAATATCATGGTCATTCTATTAGTCATTCTATTAATCATCAGTGCTTTCGTGTACACGTACTACGTATTATTAATGGCATTAGTCGCTATTGTTTCAGGTGTATTCGTTGAATATGCGTTTTCAAAGATTAGAAAAAAACCTTTTGAAATTAATGGTGGACTCATCGATACACCTTTATTATTCGTTTTATTAATGCCACCACAATTGCCTTTATATATGGTGTTAATTGGTTCTGTTTTCGGTGTATTTTTTGGAAAAATGATTTTTGGAGGATTAGGAAGAAATATATTTCATCCAGCAATCATTGCATACTTATTTTTATTAGTGACTTTTCCTTTTGAAGTTGGTGCTAATTTTATTGATCCGATAACTGGTTTAGTAGTTGAAAACATAAATTTAGCAGATCCTAATTTTATAGGAACAACGGATCAATTATTTGGTTTATTATTTGGACAATACGCAAACTCAATTGGTGCAACCTTTGTTTTAGGAGTTTGGATAGTCGGTGCGATATTATTATTTCTAAAAGTCGCAGATTGGAAAATTCCTGTCACAATTCTTATTTCAACAGCTATTTTCACTGCAATTTTTGGCAATTTTTATCCAGGTCAATTTAGTAATGCATTTGTTGCATTGTTTCAAGGGCAGCTTATGTTTATAGCATTATTTGTCGCAACTGATCCTGTAACGGCACCGAGAAGTACAAAAGCGAAAATATATTATGCTATTGGAATTGCGCTTATTACAGTTGTCATACGAGGACTTGCAAACGCAGCTGAAGGTGTCGTATATGCTGTGATTATTATGAATGCGGTGGGGCCAATGTTTGAACCATTAGAAAAAGTTGAAACGGAGGAAACGAAGTGAATCAATATATTAAGTTAATTGTTTTTATAACGATAGTTGCGTTCTTTACATCATTTGCTTTTGTCTCGATGGACTTATTATTTTCTGAACGTATTGAACAAAATCAAAACCGTGCTTATTATGAGTCCGTTCTGATTCATAATAAACTAGAGTATGATGATGCTACTATTTTTGAAGTATTCGATGCTAATTTCACAACATACACGTTTACGCACAACGGCAAAGAGGTAGTTGTTTATGAACATAATACGTCAAAAAACAAATCTTTTATCATTGGTATCTTTGAAGCATCTGGTGTTTGGGGAGATATTGTAGGTGTGTTAACAGTCGATGAAAATTTCGAAACACTTGTCAATGTGAGCGTCCTTCAAAATGAAGAACAACTCGGTAAAGATGTTTCAACAAGAGGATTTCTTGATCAATTTTTAGGATTGCCTCTCGCAGGTGATACAGTAACTCCAGTCATTATTGGTCCTGTAGGTAGCAACGGAGATTTACCAAATGAAGTCGATCAGTTGTCAGGTGCAACAGGTACATCAAATGGTTTCCAACAAATTATTAACGAAGCATACTTTATTTATCGAGATTTAGTTGGAGGTAGTGCATAAGATGAAACTCATACGAATTAAATATACTAAATGGTTTAACATTTTTAAAAATAGTATGAAAACAAACAACCCAGTGTTCGTTGCAGTGCTTGGGATTTGTAGTTCGCTTGCGATTTCAAATACAATTCCAAATGCAATTGCGATGGGATTAGGTGTTACTTTTGTGACGATGTTTAGTGCTATGTTTGTCTCGATGTTTCGTAATTACATCCCTGCAAAATTAAGAATTGTAACGTATATGATTATCATCTCTACATTTACAATTTTTGTTCAAAAGTTTCTACAAGCGTATTTCCCTGATATTTATGCGTCTTTAGGTGCATATGTTGGACTCATTATTACAAATTGTATTGTTATGGGTCGCGCAGAAGCATTTGCTATCAAAAATCCATGGAAATATTCATTATTAGATGGTTTTTTTAGCGGTATGGGATATACGTTTGTCCTTGTACTTGTAGCAATCATTAGAGAGCCTCTCGCTTTCGGTACATTTTTTGGAATGCAAGTCATGCCAGATGATTTTACAAAATGGGCATCTATGGGAACGGCTTCTGGTGCATTCTTTATTGTTGGTGTGATGATTTGGGTCTTACGAAACTGGGCCAAATCATATGAGGAGGCGTAAACTATGTTAGATTTCTTTATTTCAACGATACTTAGCAACAACATTGCCTTAACATTAATTTTAGGGATGTGTCCATTAATTGCTATTTCTACAAATGTTAAAAACGCTCGTGGAATGGGGATTGCGGTTGTATTAGTTGTGACACTCACTGCGGTAATTAATTATCCTATCTATCAATTACTTGTGATAACTGGAACTACAGATTTAAGCTTGTTAGCGTTCATCATTACTATTGCAGCAGTTGTTCAAGTACTTGAGATCTTATTAGAAAAATATATCCCATCTTTATATAGTGCATTTGGTGTATATTTACCATTGATTACAGTAAACTGTGTCGTATTAGCAGTCAGTCAATTCTTTGTTACTAGAGATTATAATTATGCTGAAACAACTGTCTTCGCATTTGGTTCATCTGTGGGCTGGTTACTTGCGATCGTACTTGTTGCTTCTATTCGTGAAAAATTAACAGTTTATGGAGATCTTCCAAAAGGTTTAAGAGGAAGAGCAATCGTGTTTGTCATTTTAGGAATTCTTGCATTAGCCTTTTCAGGTTTTGCAGGATTATCCTTATAGGAGGGTAACATGAATATATTTTTACCAATCATCATTTTTGGTATCTTATTGCTTATCACTGGATTACTGATTTTACTAGATTATGTGCTTGGAGGTAGTTCTCAAAAGACGATTACCATTAATGGGGATACACAAATTGTAGTTTATGGAGATGATACTGTATTATCAACACTTGCACAAAATAAAGTTTTTATTCCTTCAGCATGTGGCGGTAAGGCGACATGTGGAACGTGTAAGTTTAGACTCGTAGGAGATGTTCCCGGAGTAAAACCTACCGAACAACCATTTTTATCTCCAAAAGAAGTTGAAGATGGTGTAAGACTTTCTTGTCAACAAAAAGTAACTGAAAATATGCAAATTGCTTTACCTACAGAGTTGTTATCAGCAAGAGATTTTGAGACTGTTGTAGAAGTTGTCAAACAACTTACCTACGACATCAGACTTGTTAGATTTAAATTAATTGAACCAAATACAGTTGATTTTAGACCAGGTCAATTTATGCAAATTAAAGTCCCTGGTATAGAAGTTGTAAGAGCATATTCACTTGCCTCAAATCCTTCTGATAAAACGTATGTTGAAATGATTATTCGATATGTACCAAATGGACAAGCCACTACCTTTGTACACAAAGCACTTGAAGAAGGCGATAAAATTACATTGACTGGACCTTTTGGTGATTTCTTCCTTCAAGAAAATTCTGACAAACCAATCGTATGTATTGCAGGTGGATCAGGAAAAGCACCTATTCGTTCTATTTTGTTTAGATTAAAAGAACTAGGTATGACTAGAAAAGTTAAGTATTTCTTTGGAGCAAGAGCAGTAAGAGATCTATACTACACTGAAGAACTGATGGCGCTACAAAAAGAATTTCCTAACTTTGAGTATATTCCTGCACTATCAGATCCATTAGAAGAAGACAATTGGAAAGGTGCAACTGGACTTATTACTGATGTCCTTGACAGAATGGTTGGAGATTTATCGAATCATGAAGCATACTTATGTGGATCACCTGGTATGATCAATGCTTGTATCAATGTATTAAATAAACATGATATTAAAAAGGAAAATGTTTATTACGATAAATTTTCATAATAAAAAAGTACCTATTTTTTAGGTACTTTTTTATTTCTAATTAAATAAAATATAAAGAATAAGATTGATATTGTAAGTGCAAATATTCCAGCAATGACGTGAGAATAATAGGTTTCAACAAGTTGCAAAATTCTTAAGCTCACTGACATCACGACATAAATGGATAAAAAGATCACCAAAGCATAAATAGAAGCTAATTTTAATCGCATATTACTTTTTAAACTCCTTGTATAATTTATTATTCACATACAAAGTTAACAAGACCGCATATATGACGATATCAAACCAAGTAGCAATAGAAATGATATGTGCAAATAATATTAGATAAATGACATAAGAGGCCTTTTGTATATTTTTCCAATCTCTCGCATTAATTTCTCTACGAATGGTTTTAAATGAAATAATGGTTAATGGTATCATCAGTGCATAAGCGGCAATTCCAAATATATTGATACCACCAATAATTTCAAATAAATGAAGAACTGCATGTGGACTAATTAAGATAAATCCAAGTATAGAGAGTGTACCCCGTAATTTAATCAGTAATTTTGTTAAACTCCATTGAATTGGAAAAACTCCTGTAAACATCACAATAAGAAATAGAGATAGACCTAATTGTCCAGAAATTAAATATGAAAAAACACCTATATTGTAAAATATCATACTGAACACTGAAACGATGAAACCTATCAGATAAAGTATAACTTCTTTTTTAAATATGAACGTGGCTTTGTAGGACAATATTACAAAAGACAAAGAAAATAGTATCATATTTAAAGAACTTGGTGCAGCGTTTGTAAGTAAGATAAAGATAAAAATGAATAATATAGCAAACATACATACCTCAAAAAATTCAACAGCATTATTGTATCATAGAAAGCAATGTTTTTAGCACATCAAGCCATTAAAAAGAATGAATGTTATTTTTTGATAAATAAATGTATAATATAATTAACATATTACTAAAGGAAATAAAATGGATATAATACTTTTGAACCAAACACAATTTTTTATGACACATCAAACAAAATCATATCATTATCGATATCAACAACTTGAAAAGTTAAGAAATGCAATTATCCATTATCAAGAAGAAATTTCGTCTGCACTTCATAAAGATTTACATAAATCACCTTTCGAAGCTTATGCAACTGAAATTGGCTATATTTTAAAGTCGATACGATTTACACAAAAAAGATTAAAAAAATGGATGAAAACAAAAAAAGTCAAAACACCGTTTTTTCAGTTGCTTACAACATCCCACATTCAACCTGAACCAAAGGGTCAAGTCTTATTAATTGGTCCCTTTAACTATCCATTTCAACTCGTGATAGAACCTCTCATTGGTGCGATTGCTGCAGGTAATACCGTGATGATCAAACCTAGTGAATTTACACCGCACACATCAAATATCATCAAAAAAATGATTAATGAAACATTTGATGCATCATATATTGAGGTTATACTCGGTGGTGTTGAGGAAACACAAACGTTATTGACATTATCTTTTGATCATATCTTTTTTACAGGATCAACAAAAGTTGGACAAATTGTTTATGAACAAGCTTCAAAAAAATTAATTCCAGTGACATTAGAACTTGGCGGAAAAAGTCCTACGATTATAGATGAAACTGCAAATCTTAAAGTCACGGCAAGACGCATCATTTATGGGAAGTTTTTAAATGCAGGCCAAACATGTATTGCACCAGACTATATTTATGTTCAAGAATCCGTTCAACAAGCATTTGAAAAAGTTTTACTTGAGACATTATCTGAATTTTATCCTGACTATGAAAACTTAACGCATATTGTGTCTGAGCAACATGTAAAAAGACTTAAAAAGATGATTGATAAGAACAAAACCATCTATCAAGGTAACATCATCGATCAACGTATTGAACCGATTATTATGAGTAACGTCACGTGGGAAGATCCAGTGATGCAAGAAGAAATATTTGGGCCAATTTTACCAATTTTACCTTTTAAAACGATAGATGAAGTCATTGAAACGTTACAATCAAAAGAAAAATCATTAGCGCTATATGTGTTCTCTCAAAACAAAAAAACAATCCACCGCATTTTTCATGAAGTATCTTTTGGAAATGGCGCAATCAATGACACAATCATGCAAGTTGTCAATCCGCACTTACCTTTTGGTGGCGTTGGGATGAGTGGATTTGGTCAATATCATGGTAAAGCGTCTTTTGATGTGTTTTCGCACTTTAAAACATATGTAAAGCATTCAGTGAAATTAGACCCACCTATCGCATATCCACCGTATAATGATAAAAAAACGAAAATGATTAAACGAATATTAAAATAAAAACACCGATAAGGTGTTTTTATTTTAAGTGTACATGTGCTTCTTTCAATATGTGTGCTGATTTTTTGAGTAAGTCTTTTTCATCTTCATTAAGTTTAAGTTTTACGATATGATGTATGCCATCTTTATTGACAACGGCAGGCAATCCGATAAAAACTTTGTCGCAATCGTATTCATCTTCATTGAGTACAGATAGTGGAAGTATTGCATTTTCATTATTTAATACCGCTAAAACAATCCGATTGAGTGCCATACCAATTCCATAATAGGTCGCTTGTTTTCTTGAAATAATTTCATATGCAGCGCGTCTAACGTCATGTTCAATGACTTTTAAGTCTTCAAATTTAAGTATATCAATGGTTTCAATAACGTCCATAATAGGCTTAGATCCTACATTCGCATTGGACCAACTGACAAACTCACTGTCACCGTGTTCTCCAAGTATATAAGCATGCACGTTTCTTACATCGATATGAATCCGTTTAGCAATCTCGTAACGTAATCTTGCAGTATCAAGTGATGTTCCACTTCCAATTACTTTAGATTTAGGTAGTCCAGATGCTTCATAGACGACATACGTTAAAATATCAACTGGATTGGTTGCGACTAAGAAAATCCCGTTAAAACCAGAGGCCATCACCTCTTTGACAACGGATTTCATAATCGCTGCATTGCGTTTTAATAAATCAAGTCTTGTTTCACCAGGTTTTTGATTGACACCTGCAGTGATGACAACGATATCTGCATCTTTACAGTCACGATATTCTCCTGCATAAATATCCATTTTTCTAGGTGCAAATACCAAACCATGATTTAAATCCATGGCTTCTCCAACTGCCTTTTCTTTATTGACATCAATTAAAACGAGTGTTTCAAAAGTGCCTTTATTAAGTGCACTATAGGCAAAACTCATACCAACAAATCCGGTTCCAATTAAGACAACTTTACTCATTTGAAGCTCCTTAAGACATGTTTTTCGACTTGTTGACCAGATAATACGACCATTGGCATCCCTCCACCAGGATTGGTAGATCCACCGACAAAGAATAAGTTGTCGTAAAAAGTAGAAGTTTTAGGAACTTTAAATCCTAAATTCATTTTACGGTTTGCCTCAACTCCATAAATCGAACCCTTATTCGAATAATACTTTTGTTGAATGATTTCAGGCGTCCATAATTCTTTAGAAACAATGTGCTTTCTTAAATCGGTAAGACCCATACGCTCTAATTTTGTTAGGACAGCTTCTTCAAATTGAACATATTCTTCTTTCGTGAAGGCTTGATCACCATTCATGACAGAAATGTGAGGTAAAATTTTAATAATTTCATGACCTTTAGGACCTTGAGAAGGATCTGTTTTCATTGGAGCCACTAAATAAATGGTTGGATCTCCAGAAAGTTTATGTTTTTTAAAGATATTTTCAAAGTTCTGTTTTAAGTCCTCAGAAAAGAAGAAGTTATGGTGTGCAAGTTGAGGATACTGTTTATCAACACCTAGATGCAAAGCAAATCCTGAACATGCTGGACCATATTTTTTCTTTAAAGAGGATAGTTTTTGATCGGATTCTTTCGTAATTTTTTCATAAAAAGGAATAGCTTCCATGTTGGATACAACGGCATCTACTTTTAAGGTTGAACCATCACTTAATGTCACAGAAACAATTTTTCCTTTTTGTTTATCAACATTTAATAATTCAGTATTTGTTTTGACAGTAATATTAAGTTCAGAAATCAATTTTTGCATGCCAATAGATGCTTGATACATACCACCCTCTACATACCATAATCCAAATTTCCACTGGATATAAGGAAGTAAATTCATGACTGCTGGTGCATCATAAGGGTTCGATCCAACGTATTTAATAAAATAGTTCATAATATCGACTAAATAAGGATTAGAAATATATTTTCTTATCCCTTCATCCATAGTTCTAAAATAATCACTATCTTTAAATATTTTTAAAGGGTTATAATACTTTAAAGTTTGAAGAATCGTTTCTGCTTGGTTTTTAAATAAAATGTCATTGGTAAAATCATATAATTTTTCAGTATATTTGTAAAAAGCTTGTAGTTCTTGATAATCTTTTTCAGAAATATTATCTAAATCTTTCATGCCTTCCAAGGTATCTGTTAAATCTATAACATTCCCATCTTCAAAAAAGTTTCTCCAATGTGGAGCCACTGAAACAAGTTTAAAGTAATCATCTCTTTTTTTACCGTGCATTTCAAATAATGAATCAAAATATTGAGGCATTGTAAAGATAGAGGGTCCTAAATCAAAAGAAAACCCGTCTTGTTCAAGCACGTTTAATTTTCCACCTAAATGTGGATTTTTTTCAATCAATGTAATATGAAAATCTTTATGTTTTGCAAGTGTAATTGCGGCACTCATCCCGCCTAATCCACCACCAACGATGACAATTTCTTTCATGCTTCCTCCTAATAAATGAATGGTATAAATTTGTATCTAGACTTTTTCCAATTTTTATAAGTCTGACCTAATGATGACTCTAAAATGTGTTCTTCAAGGGTCATTCTGTGATTTAATATATAACCCATCAGTAAATATGCGATTGGCGTTAATATGATATTACTAAAAAATAAAGGGACACTTGTTGATAAAAGAAATAAACCTAAATATAACGGATGTCTTAAAATTTTATAAGGTCCACTTGAAATGAGTTCATGGCTCTCTGATACGGCAACATTTCTGGTGAAAAAACGTCCTAAATGAATGATTGAAACATATCGTAACAATAAACCAAGGATATATAATGTGATGCCGACATAGTTGAGGATGTTTTGTGTGAATTGATTGTCAATTGTCCCAATTTGAAGCCAACCGAGAAAAAAGTTAAGTAGAATAATAAGTAAAATAAATTGTAAGATAAAGAAAAAACTTTTTTTCTCTTGTTTGGATTGTTTTTTTAGATGAGATGGAAAAATGACAAACTCAGCAATCCATAATATGGTCACAACATAAAAAAGATAATATGGCCATGCATTGACGAAAAAAAATGATAACATAAAGACCTCAGTTAAACATATTATAACATGTGAATGGATGAAAAAGTTATCTCATTAGAAGGATTTATACTTTA
>Ga0209138_1002363_pt1 | contig 14638 bp, 20 predicted proteins | sample SaaInl3SG_22_DNA_FD_184645 | JGI IMG/M metagenome (GOLD analysis project Ga0209138, IMG submission 184645) | Marine microbial communities from expanding oxygen minimum zones in the Saanich Inlet - ESP_153SG_22_DNA (SPAdes) (version 2) | ecosystem: Environmental > Aquatic > Marine > Intertidal...
GTCTGGGTTGGCGGCTAATTCGTATGTGATTGATGTGGCGTCTGGGTCTACGTTGGATGTGACGAACGCTACGGGTACGTTGCCTTCGGCTCAGTTGCCGTCGGGAAGCGTTTTGCGGGTTCTTTCTACTTATACGACAGACTACTTTACTACTACTTCGATAACTGCGGTAGACGTTCCCAACTTTACTTTGGATATAACGCCAAGTTCCGCTTCAAACAAAATCCTGGTCATGTTTAGTTTTGGCATGGTGTTTAACGGTACTGCCGGTCAGGATTGTGAGTTTTTCATAAACAGGGACGCAACAGAAATTGCTTTAGATTATGTTTTTGAGTCAAGTAATGCTAATGACCAAAGCGCTATGGCTGGGCATTATCTTGATTCCCCTAACACGACTTCGAGCGTGACTTACAAAATGACTATGGAAGTCAATGGTGGCAGTGGAAATGTCAGGAGAGGTAGTTTTACTGTTATGGAAATTGCTGGCTAATGCTTACCGTAAACTTATCCAAGGAGAACAACTAATGGATATTGCAACAATTCTGACCCGTAAATATGCTGGCAAAGAGTGGACTTTGAGTGGTGATGACTACTCTGGTTTGATTTGGTTGTCTGACGGTGAAGCCCCTACTGAGGTTAAGTTGAAGGAACTGTGGCCTACGGTGGAGCAGGAAATCGCTGATGAGGCACAAGCTAAGGCGGACGCTAAAGCTTCAGCGATTGCGAAACTTGAGGCACTCGGTTTGACTGTCGAAGAAGTATCCGTTGCGTTTGGTTTGGAGGCTTAGATATGAGCACGTTGAAAGTTAATAACATCACTGATTTGGGTGATGATGCGGTTGTCACTGATGGTGTGGTTGTTTCTGTTCCTAGCCATAACGCGATTATTAATGGTGATTTTGGGGTTTCTCAAAGGGGGACATCGTTTGCGAATCCTGGTAACAACGATTACACGCTAGACCGTTGGAATGTTGGGGTTGCTGGTGGTTCTCCGACTGATGTGACTGTTTCACGTCAGGCTTTTACGCCCGCCGATGTTGAGGCTGTTGGGTATGGGGCTGGCGAGTATTATTGCGAAATTGATTTTACTGACGTTGGCACTATGACGGTTTTTCAGTTGCGTCAATATATTGAGAATGTTCAAACTTTTGCTGGTCAGACTGTTACTTTGTCGTTTTGGGCGAAGGGTTCGAGTGCGATTGATTTGACTGTTTTTCTTCAACAGAACTTTGGTTCGGGCGGTTCTTCTACTGTGACAGAGAGCCTGGGCACCCAAACTTTGACGACTGGTTGGACGCGGTATTCGTTTACTGTTGATTTGGATTCGTTGAGTGGTAAGACGGTTGGTTCTGGGTCTTATGTTTCTGTGCGTTTTGATTTTGTTGAAACGAATGGGAACGTTTATGACATTTGGGGTGTGCAGTTGGAGGCTGCTCCTGCTGCTACACCGTTCCGTCTTGCTGGGGGTGGGGCGAAGGGTGCCGAGTTAGCGTTATGTTCACGCTACTATTTGAGAATCACCGGAGAAGGAACAGGACACAGGCTTGCCCCTGCCGGATACAACGAAAACGGCACAACTACCTACACCATGATTATGGGGCCACAACCGTTTAGGGCGACCCCTTCCGTTTCTCATCAAAATGTCGTTATTAGATATAGTGGCGCGAGTATCGTTGCCATAGGCAGTATCACTCCACAATTTGCTAATAATAACTTCACTAATTTTTTTGTCAACGCAGCTTCTAATGTTTTGCCAACTGGGGGAACTAGCCAGTTGCGAACTCCAAACTCCGGCGACTACATCGAATTAGATTGTGAGTTATAAATGATTACTTGGGCAATAGTAGAAACCGAACAAGGCATTTCCATTCGTCGCACAGATGAAACCGGAAAAATATGGTGGGTTCCTGAAACTCCTGGCAACCGGCATTATGAGGAGTACCTTGCTTGGGTTGCTGAGGGTAACGAAGCTGAAGTAATCGAGGAATCGTAATGTCTACTATGCGTTTTGATGAGTGGCAGAACAGTGATGGTGTGCCCATCACGGATAAGGACACTGCACAAACGGATTTCGGAGGGTAACTGATGGCGAGTGTTGCAAAGTTTGATACGTGGCAGGCTGCTGATGGGACTAATGTTGCCCGTTTTAGTGGTGGTGAGTTGCAGGTGTGGGACGGGTCTGCTTGGGTTGAAGCTGGCTCTACCGAATTTCAATACCTAATTATTGGCGGAGGCGGCTCTGGAGGGTATTGGCCAGACGGCACCCGAGGCCCTGGTGCTGGCGGGGGCGGCGGTTACTTGTGCAACGTGCCTGGGGAAAACTCTGGCGGCGGGGATTCTGCGAGGGCCGCCCTGAAACTTGCGGCTGGTAGCTATACGGTAACTGTCGGCGCTGGCGGCGCTGGTGTATCTACTGAACGAAAAGGAAATCCAGGCTCTTTGACCGAGTTTGCTGGCTTCGTGGCATACGGTGGCGGAGCAGGTGCCCGTCCAAATCGAATCGAAGGTGTCGAAGGTGCTTCGTGTGGCGGCTTCGGGGGGGAGACTTTAGCTTCAAATGTTTCCAATGTTCAACCAGCGCCTCTTGCGGGCCAAGGGTTTGCTGGAGGCTACGGTGGAGGCTACGGTGCTTATTCCAGCGCCGGCGGCGGCGGTGCCGGTGGAGCCGGACAGAGTGCCTCGGGGGACAATCCCGGACCTGGCGGCGTAGGCGTGACTTCCTCGATTACGGGGACCCCTATCGGCAGGGCTGGCGGTGGCGGTGGCGTCCGAACCCAAAACAATACCTTTGCCTCAGCTTCTGATGGCGGCGGAGAAGGAATCGGAGCAGACGGTGATGTTAACACCGGAGGCGGGGGAACCGGCAGCGAGTCAACCTATGGCACCTCTGGGAATGGCGGCTCAGGAGTCGTAATTCTGAAATATCCAGATAGCGTAACTCTTACTATCGGAGCTGGCCTGACCTCTTCGACCACTACCTCCGGCGGATACAAAATTACAAGCTTTACGGCTGGAACGGACACGGTGAGCTTCTAATGGCGCATTACGCTTTTTTGGACGAAAATAACGTCGTGACCGAGGTCATTGTCGGTAACGACGAGACGACAGGTGACTGGGAAACCTACTACGGCAACATCCGTGGCCAAAAGTGTGTCCGCACGTCATACAACCACAACATTAGGTTTAATTTCGCTGGTATCGGTTACACCTACGATGAGGGCAGGGATGCTTTTATCTCTCCCACCCCGTACCCTAGCTGGGTGTTGGATGAGGAAACATGTCTTTGGGTGGCACCTGTACCGTTACCGAATGATGCTGATACGGTTGCTTATGAGTGGGATGAGTCAGCCGGTGAATGGGTAGAGGTTAGCGAATAATGCGTCTCGTCAAACTAACAAAAGCTAAGGTACAATAAAAACATGCCAGCACTAGACTTCCCCCCAACACCCAGCCCAGGCGACATCTACCTTAACTACGTGTACGATGGAACACTAGGGGCCTGGGTAATAAACGCATCCTCCGGAAACGTAGTAGTATCGGGTGGGGGCGGATTCGACACCACTTTCCTACTTATGGGAGCATAACGAATGGCAACATCATATAAATCACTCGGTCAGCTTGACCTGACCACGACCTCGCTGACTGACCTCTACACGGTTCCGTCGAGCACGGAAACTGTCGTGTCCACGGTTATCATTGCGAACCGTACGGCAAGCTCGACCACGTTCCGGTTGGCTATCCGCGTAGATGGGGATGCTATCTCGAACCAGCATTACATCGCTTACGATGTTCCGGTTGCCGCGAACGACTCGACCACGCTGACTCTTGGTATCACGATGGTTGCTACCGATGTGATGACTGTTTCGGCGGGTGACGCTAACGCGCTCAGCATCAACGCTTTCGGTGCTGAAGTAACCGTCTAAGGGGGTAACTGATGGCTGTTACTTCTATGGCGAACAGTTCCATAAGGGACTCGCAAAAGTTTCGCAACATGTCCCCGCTAACTAACGGCATCCTGGGCAACTTGAGATACGTTGTTGTCGCCGGTGGTGCTGGCGGTGGACCTGGAACAACGAATTCTGGTGTTGGTGGTTCCGGTGGTGGCGCTGGGGGTTACCGTTCTTCTGTGCCTGGTGAGTCGTCGGGTGGTGGTGCTTCGGCTGAGGACCAGATTCTAATAGGCGCTGGCAACACTTTCACGGTGACGGTGGGCGCGGGGGGTCCGTCTGTTGGTCAGGGTGTTCCTGGTGCTGACGGTAGCGATAGTGTGTTCGGTTCGATTACTTCCACAGGTGGCGGTGGCGGTTCCAGGGTAAATGGCGCTGGGCGTCCTGGTGGTTCCGGTGGTGGTGGTTCTTATAGCAGTCGAAGCGGTGGCGCGGGGACGGCTGGTCAAGGTTACGCTGGGGGTAACGGTGCCGGTGGCTTTGGTGCGGCTGGTGGTGGTGGTGCTGGTGCGGTAGGCGCTAACGCTTCCGGTGGCAACGGTGGTGGCGCTGGTGGTATCGGTGTCGCTTCATCCATTACCGGTTCTAGCACTTATCGCGCAGGTGGTGGTGGTGGGTCAACCTATAACGGCACGGGTGCTTCCGGTGGCAACGGTGGTGGTGGTCGCGGAGAATCAGGGAAACAGAATGGCACGGCAAACACGGGCGGTGGTGGCGGTGGAACAGAAACTTCAGGGGCGTCGTCCACGGCTGGCGGTTCCGGTATTGTCATCGTGAGCATGCCGTTGTCACAATCTTTGAGCGTAGGCGCTGGGCTGACCTCTACCACTTCTATCACTGGCGAACAAAGGGTGTATTCATTCACGGCTGGCACGGGAACGGTTACGGTGGTCTAATGGCACATTACGCATTTATTGACGACAACAATGTTGTGACTGAGGTGATTGTGGGTCGCGACGAAGATGACTTGGTTGAAGGTGTTACTGATTGGGAAACACATTACGGTGAGTTTCGTGGGCAGACTTGCTTGCGGACTTCTTACAACACTCTGGGCGGGGCGCACCTTGCCGATGGTGAACCGTTCCGAATGAACTATGCGGGCATCGGCTTCACCTTCGACCCCGACAAGGGTAACGATGGGGCTTTCATCCCGCCAAAGCCTTACGATTCTTGGGTTCTCGATGAGGACACTTGCCTATGGGTGGCACCCGTGCCAATGCCTGAAGATGGCGCGGCTTACAGTTGGGATGAGGAAGCCGGTGAGTGGGTAGAGGTGACCGATGAAACTGCTTAACCCCGCACCAGGACGCCCCGTAACCTCGCCCTACGGACCTAGACGCCACCCTATTACAGGGCAGCTAGGTAAAATGCATCACGGTGTCGACTTTGGCGGAACATTCGACGTACTCGCAGCAGGCGACGGCATTGTCGACCACGTAGGCTGGTCACCCAACGGTGGCGGCCACGTAGTCATCATCAAACACGCCCCAAACCTGTACTCCGTGTACTACCACGGGGCGCACCGCACCTCCCACAACAAAGGTGACCGCATCGCCGCCGGAACAAAAATTTATCTATCTGGCAACACCGGCGCTTCCAACGGCAACCACCTTCACTTTGAACTACGCAAATCCCGCAAATGGGGAGACACTCAAGACCCACAAGCTTTTATCGGCAGGGAAGTAACTGTCGACAGTAAACCAAGTGTTTTGAAAGTTGACGGCAGGCTGGGTAAGGCTACGTGGCGTAAGTTTCAGGAAGTGTTAAAACGTGATTGGGGTTACGAGGGTCTTATTGACGGTAAGCCTGGTCCTATGACGTATCGTGCTATGCAGCGCTCTGCCGGTGCTAAGGTTGACGGTATTTTTGGTTCGGGGACTCGTAAACTTGTCCAAAAACGCCTGAAGGGTGCCGATTTCTACCTCGGTAAATTGGACGGTATTTGGGGGCGCGGTACAATTACTGCGTTACAAAGAGCATTAAATCAAAACAATTACTAGGAGTTACCATGATGGAGTACGTGCACTATTCGTTAGAACGCGCAGTTAAAACTGTTGCCCAGACAGCTGTAGCAGTTATCACGGCTGCGCAAGTTGCAGGAATTTTGGAAGTATCTTGGCTAGATGTAGTAAGCGTGTCGGCGCTTTCCGGCGTCATTTCTTTGCTTACTTCTATTGCTAATTACAAAGGTAAGTCGGCAGACGGAAAGTAGCCGTAAATGAAAAAGCCCCCTATATGGGGGCTTTTTCTTATTGGCAGCTGTCGCAATTAAGCGCTTCCATCGGGTCTACGGGACAGGCCACACCGTTAATAATTTCAACATTTTCCATGTTTTACTCCTTTTTACGCTAAGATTGCCCTGACGGTTAGGACATTATGAAGATACTTTTGTTAGACCTTGAAACATCGCCAAACTTGGCTTATGTGTGGGGTCTGTGGAATCAGAACATTTCGATAAATCAAATGGTTAGTTCTACCGAAGTTATCTGTTTTGGTGCCCGTTGGTACGGACAACGTAAAGTACACTTTAGCTCAGTCCATCACGATGGTAAAGCTGACATGCTTAAAGCTATACACGAGCTTTTAGACCAAGCTGATGCTGTTGTGGGTTGGAACAGTGCTGGGTTTGACGTGAAACATTTGTACCGCGAGTTTATTGAAAACGACATGTTGCCTCCTTCGCCACATAAAGAAATTGATTTGATGCGGACAGCTAAGCAACGATTTAGGTTTCCGTCGAATAAATTGGATTATGTAGCTCAAAAGCTCGGCATGGGCGCGAAGGTGAAGCACAGCGGGTTTGAGTTGTGGATTAAATGTCTTGCAGGTGACGATAAAGCTTGGCGCGAAATGAAGAAGTACCAAATTCAAGACGTAAACCTTCTTGTTGGTTTGTACGAGAAGTTTTTGCCGTGGATTAAAAACCACCCAAATAGGGCTATTATCGATGGCAGGCCGGACGCTTGTGTTTCGTGTAGTTCTAACCGTTTGCAGTCTCGGGGTGTGGAGACGACAAATTCTGGCATGTTCCGAAGGTTTCAGTGCCAAGATTGCGGTAAGTGGCAGCGCGGGGCTAAAAGCGAAGCCACGAGTACAATGAGAGCTATTTAGGAGCAATCATGGCTATGCTGTCGGATAACGACTCAGGCACTTTCGGTGCTGACGAAAACCCGAAACCTCCTGCGCAGGCTGTGGAGGATTTTCACACAAATAGTGATGTGGACGCTCGTGCTGAGGCGCAACACCACACTTTAGGTCCTGGACCTAACCAGGCGTCTCCGGGAGACCACACGCACGATGGCGGTGACTCGGCTTTGCTTTTAGAGGGTCAGACTATTACTGGCTCTAGGGCTAGCGATGCTTGGCGTTTGTCGGTTAATGCTATTCTTGTTCGTCTCGGAGCCACCGACAATTCGACGGCATAATGCCTGCTAAGCAACGACAGCCTTCAGCGGCGGAGCTTTTACAACTTGCCGTTGCAGAGCTTGACCAGAGTATCCACCAACCCAACATTTTAAATTATGGGGAAAAGGATTACCCGGAGCAGCTTAGGTTTCATAAATCCGAGTCCCGTGGACGTTTTATTTCTGGAGGTAACCGTGGAGGAAAAACCGACGCTGAAGTCGTTGAGTCTATCTGGTGGGCTACAAATACTCACCCATTTCTTAAGCGCCCACCTTCATGGGGGTCTGGACCTGTTCAGCTTAGGTTTGTCGTTGTAGACGTTGCTAAGGGTATTGAGCAGATTATTTTGCCTAAAATGAAGAGGTGGATACCACGCTCTTACCTGAAGGGTGGTGATTGGTCTAAGAGTTGGGATGCAACCAACTACATTCTGACGTTCGATAACGGGTCAACAATTGATTTTGTTACTTGGGGTATGGACATGATGAAGCTGGGTGGGGTTCCTCGTCACGGCATATTCTTTGACGAGGAACCTCCTCAAAACATTTTTAACGAGTCGATGATGCGTCTTATTGACTACAACGGTTTTTGGGTGATTGCGGCTACACCGACTAAGGGTATGGGCTGGACGTTTGACCTTCTGTGGGAGCCTGCTAAGGAAGGCAAAGTGGATTGGATTGACACGTTCACCCTGTCGGCTGAGCAGAACCCTTATATTCAAGCGGATTCTGATGATATGGACTTTTACATGGTGGGTATGAATAAGGAAGAGCGTGATATTCGTGAGAAGGGCGAGTTTGTTGCTCGTAGTGGTTTGGTGTTTCCTGATTTTGGTCAAAATATCGAACGTTACCTAATCGATTTTGGTCCGGGGGATGTCCCTAAGGGGTGGGCTATTTATGCGTCTGTCGACCACGGGCTAAACAACCCGACAGCTTGGTTGTGGCATGCGGTGTCGCCTAGCGGGGATATTGTGACGTTTGCGGAGCATTACCAGTCAAATATGATTGTGTCGGAGCACGCACAGACTGTGAAGCAGCGGGAGCTTAGCTGGGGCCATAAACCTGACTCTATCGAGCGTATGGGCGACCCTGCGATGCGTCAACGGTCTGGGATAACCGGAACATCCATTATTCAGGAATATGCCCTCCACGGGGTTTACGTGAACGTTGAGGGCATACCTCACGATGTCATGGTCGGTATTGAGAAGATGCAAGCTTATTTTAGGTTACGTGACGACACCCGCTGGGGTAAAAACCGTCCTAAATGGGTTATTTCTCGCAACTGCCCTAACTTTATTCGTGAGATGAAGAAGCTACGTTGGGGTTCGTATGCGTCGGACAAGATGGCGTATGAGATGAATAAGCAGGAAGTTGTCCACAAAAAAGACGACCACGCTTTTGACTCTGCCCGCTATTTTGCTACTACCCGACCAGACCTAAAGCCTTTTGTTGAAGCAAAAGGTGACGAAGACCCCCCAACTACGCTAAGATACGAGGACTTGCTTTTGAAAATGCGAGAAGACCCTAGTGTCCAGTTCGCAGAAGATAGAGCGGGCAGTGACGGACCTACCGTTATTGCAGGATATGGAGATTACTACTAATGAGCAGATTTTTCCTGACCGACGCACCGGCCCTACAGCCCGGCGTCTGCTGGATTACTAAAACAGGTAAGGGACCATTCGTAGACACGGGAATTGACCTGTCTAAGAATGTTGTAGACCGTGGACGCATGTATCTGTCGGTAGACGTAATTAGAGAAATGGCTCAGCTAGCTGGGCTGTTTGACGAGGAAAAGCCCGTTTCTGTCAAATTGCATGACAAACAAATGTACGACAAGGGTTATAACGACGCAATTAAGGAGATAAATTCAGATGCTATCAACCATTTTGTTAGCCACGTTAGTAGGAATGTTGTTGGGTCTGCTGGTGTTGCAGCATTGGTGGAACCAGCAAGTACTCACACAGCTGCTGGAGCAGCAGTCGCAGGTGTTGAAAACTCAGCAGCAGGAGCACCAGAAATCGATAAAGACGCTGACGGACCTGAGCGCAAAAGCGCAAGCACTAGTCGCTTCAAGCGACCCTCTCGCGTTTCAACAAATTCAAGCGATGAATCAAACTTTAGATTATAGTGGTTACCAGGACTACGACCCTTCCGACGAGGCTGAATCTGAAAGAATTGCCACTAGGAACCCCAACCTTTCAGCAGGAGACGATTTAGATGGCCAAGATGCCCGACAATTATTCGCAGAACTCACCGGGGTTGACCCAGAGTTCTACGGTAATTAAGCTGCCTGAAGACGGGTTAAACATTGAAAAATACCGGGAAAGCGAAGAGGCACGAAAGCTAGTCGCTTGGGTACAGTCTGAGTGGACTAAAGCTAAGACTGCTCGTAGTCAAAAGCAGTTGCAGTGGTTTCACAACATGTCAATGTTTTATGGGCACCACTGGGTTGAGCAGACTCGCGGTAACTTCCCTGAGGATTACCGCGACAAGCTGTTTACGCCTCGCAAGCCGTATTATCACCAACGCAAGACTATTAACCGTATTAGGTCTTATGTGCGGTGGGAAATGTCGAAGATGCTTTCGTCATTCCCCACCGCACAAGCCATTCCTGCATCCAGCGAGGACGAGGACCAGCGGGCGGCATTTGCCGCTGAGCAGGCTTGGACTTCTATTAGTGACTCTAAGAAACTACGTCAGCACATGTCCCGCGCTATGTGGTGGACCATTGTTACAGGTAACGGATTCCTTAAGACTCACTGGGACACTACTTGTATTGATAAAGTTTCCGGCGAAGTTGGAGACATCAAGTACGGTCACGTAACCCCCTTTCACCTTTTTGTTCCCGACATCCGCGAACAGGACATCGAGGACCAACCTTTCGTCATTAACGCTTACACGAAACCTGTTGCGTGGGCACAGCACTATTTTGCTAAAGAACTTGGCAACATCAAACTGTCCCCCAGTGTTTCTAGCGCCAACCAAATTCTTGACGAGGCTTACTTAAACCTCGGACACAGCAAAGCACCTGACAGTGTGATTGTGTATGAAACTTGGGTTAAGCCAGGCGCAACCAAGATGATGCCCCAGGGAGGCGTCATTATTAGTGTCGATGACATTCTTATCAGCGTGTACCGCGAAGGGTTCCCCTACGGTCACGGAATGTACCCATTTACCAAGTTTGAGCACATCCCCACTGCAACGTTCTACGCTGACAGCCCCATTGTGGACCTGTCGCAGCTCCAGAAAGAATACAACGGTTTGCGTTCAGAAATTGGTGAAGCAGGGCGACGCATGGCTAAGCCGCAGCTGATTGCGCCAATGGGTTCTATTGTTCCATCTAAGCTGACTAACGAGCCTGGCCTAGTGATTCAGTACAAGCCTGGTATGGCTCCTCCTCAGCCGTTGCCTTTGTCGCCTTTGCCTCAGTATTACTTGGACCAGCAGGACCGTGTACTGAATGACTGGATTGATATTTCTGGTGAGCGCGAAGTGTCGCGTGGTGACGCCCCTCCCGGTGTTACTTCGGGTACGGCTATTTCGTATTTGCAAGAAGCATCTAATCAATACCTGACTCCTCAGTTCCAAAGTATTGAGGCTGGTGTGGAAAAGATTGCTGCGCAGACTATTGAGTTGTTTGTACAGTATGTTGACTTGCCTCGTAAGATTCGCACGATTGGTGCGGATGGTGCTTTCGACACGATGCTGTTGAAAGGTGCTGACATTGCTTCTGGTACGGATATTCGTATTGAGCCCGGCTCTAGCTATGCGAAGTCTAAGGCTGCTCAAGAGGCTCGTGTTATGGACATGTTTGCGGTTGGGATTATTGACCAGCCGACAGCTGTTCGTATGCTTGAGGTTGGTGGTGTGCAGAAGGTTATGGACACTCTTAACGTTGCAGAGCGTAAAGCTCAGCGTGAAAACATCAAGATGAAGATGCTGACTGAGGAAGAAGTTGAGATGTCTCGCCAGGAAGCTATGCAGGAGATTCTGGCAAGTTTGCCTCCTGAGGCCATGCAGGACCCCAACATTATGGCTGAGATTGAAAACATGCCTGCGCCTCCTGTTGTTCCTGTGGATGACTTCGATGCTCACGAGGTTCACATTGATACTCACAACAAATTCCGTATGTCTCAGGAGTATGAGATTCTGTCGGATGTGCTGAAGGCTCAGTTTGCTGAGCATGTGGCGCAGCATGAGCAGGCTTTGCAGCAGCGGATGATGGCTCAAATGATGATGGGTCAGCCTCCTGCTGAGGGTGCTGAGGGTGGTCCTGAAATGGGCCCAGGTGCTATGATGGCTCCTAATGGGGCTGTACCCGACATGGCCCCTGAACAAGGAGTATAAGCATGGCAGATTTCGATGTAGTGGCGGATTCCACTCCCCAGCTGGAGTACCGTCCCACAAGAAACTATGGACGTAAGACTATCGATGAGCTGAAGACTGAAATCCAGGCTATCGATGCGACCACGTACACAGACGCTGAGGTCCTGAAAATGACCTACAACGACTTGACGTACGCAATTCACGCACTTTCCTAACAAAGTGCGTGATTTATAACTAAATATAGTAAACTAAAATCCAAATGCTAGGGCCTCATTGGGAGGTACGGCGAATAAGGAGAACACAATGGACGAAACTACAGGTACAGAGATTGACACAGAACCGGAAGTGTCGGAATCTTCAGGGCCGGTAGAGGAAACAACTGAGCAGCAAGACTCTGGGGAATCCGGAGGGAATCCTGCTTGGGATTCATTGCGTTCAAAACTCGACCCTGTTAGCTTCCACAGCATTCAGGAAGACCTTAAGAACTTCGACAAAAATGCGGAATCGCGCATTTCGTCGTTGAACCAGCAACTCAAAGAGTACAACGAGTTGGGTTCACCTGAGCAGTTGCAGAATTATGCGACAATCGCTCAGAGGCTCGATACGGAACCTGAAGTTATTTACAATGCTTTAGGTGAATTCTTGAAGCAGAATGGTCGTTTACCGGAAACTGAAGCAGAACTTCAGGATGCGGTTGATGACGAGGAAGCTACCGACGAGAACAGCGAAGCACCTGTCGACCCTCGACTTGCACAGCTAGAGCAACAGCAACAGCAGATGCAGGACTTTCTTGACCAACAAGAACAGGTAAAGATTCAGCAGGAGGCGGATGCCGCTCTCGAACAGGAAATCGGCGAACTTAAATCTGCACACCCGGACTTTTCGGAGGACGATGTGCAGGAAGTTTTAATGCGGGCGGCGTTTAAACTTCAGAGCAGTGGTAAGGCAGTGAAACTGTCGGACGTTGCTCAAGAGTATGTCGACAAAACAGTAAACCGTATCCGCGCAGTACCGCGCCCAGGAGATTCCGCCCCAAGATTGCTTCCCACTTCGGGAGGCGTTCCTGCCGGACAGCAGGCAACACCCCTTGGAAAAATGACGAGAACAGATGTGCAAAGTCTCATCGCTTCGTCACTTGAACAAGGCCGGTAGTTTAAAGGCTTAATCTCCTTTCAATAACGAAAGGAAACACAATGGCTGCAACACTCGCAACTATTGATTCATATCTCAAGGAGGTGTACCAGGGACGCATCCGCGAGCAGCTTAACGACGAAATCGTTGCGCTGAAACGTATTACTCGCAGTGGCTCTGGTGTCACCAACGAAGTTGGCGGAAAGTACGTCACCTTCCCAATTCACACCCGCCGTAACAGTGGTATCGGTTCTCGTTTTGAGAACGAGGCACTTCCTGTTGCTGGTCAGCAGGGTCACGCCGCTGCCCGTGTGGGTCTGAAGTACGCATACGGTGGAGTTCAGCTCACCGGACAGGCAATCAGCCTTTCTGACTCCGACGCTAAGGCTTTTGCCAAGGCTTTGGACAACGAGGTTGAGGGTCTGAAGAACGACCTGAAGAAGGACATGAACCGTCAGGTGTACGGCTCGGGTAACGGTGCCATTGGTGTCGCTACTGGTGCTAACACTGGTGCTGTCGTTCCTGTTGCAGATGCACGTCTGTTCCAGGTTGGAATGGTCGTTGACACTCAGACGGGTACCACCGTTGACAACACAAACCTTGTTGTTGCTTCGGTTGACCTGACTGCTGGTGCAAACACTGTTACGTTCACTACCACTCCTGGTACCTCCCTTGCTAACGCTGACATCATTGTTCGCGCCGGTTCTGGTGTTGCTGCTGGTGGTAACCGTGAACTCACTGGTCTCGCTGCAATTATCAGCGCTTCCGGAACCCTGTACAACATCGACCCTTCGGTAGAGCCCGAGTGGAAAGCTAACGTTGACTCCAACGGTGGCACCAACCGCGCACTGTCGGAAGCTTTGATGATTCAAATGACTGATGACATCCGCACCAAGGGTGGAAGCACGTCTCTGATTCTCCAGAGCCTCGGGGTTCGTCGTGCGTACTTCAACCTGCTGTCGCAGCTGCGTCAGACCGTTAACACCCAGGAATTCACTGGTGGTTTCTCTGGTCTCGCATTCACCACTGACCGTGGCGAAATCCCTGTGGTTGCAGATGTTGACGCACCGCTGAACAAGCAGTGGTACATCAACGAAGACGCGCTCACGTACTACCGTGACGAAGACTGGCACTTCATTGACCGTGATGGTTCAATGTGGAAGCAGGTTCGTGACTCCAACGGTGACTACGACGCATACTACGCTCGCATGGTTGAATACCACGAGCTTGGTACTGACCGCCGTAACACCCACGGTCTGGTTTCAGACATCACCGAGGCCTAAACACCCTCGCCATAGTGATGGCCCAACCTCTATACTGGGGTTGGGCCATCATCTTTTTGGAGTGTCATGGAAAATAAGTTTCTTTTTTACCAGGCTGTTTCTGCGCTGCCTGAGGGTCTTTCCTTGTCTGATTATGAATGGAATTTTTACAAGGACAACGCCGGTAAACAGATTTTGACGGTTACCCTTACTGATGTTCAAGATGGTCAAACACTTGTTTATGATGAGGTTTCTGGTCAGTGGGTTAATGGTGCTGGGGGTGGCGGAACTGGCGTAAATGTGACTGTAGGCACTGTGGAGCCTACAGACCCTGCTACGGGCGACATTTGGTTTGACACTACTGACGACACGCTGTACTTGTTTGATGGAACTGTTTTTGCTGCCAGTGTGGGACCTGTCGGACCTAAGGGTGACACGGGCGATACGGGTCCTGCGGGCCCTCCGGGACCTACGGGTGTTGTGGCAGCCACTTTACCGATTACGTATGACAGTGAGACTCAAACTGTCGGGTTTGATGGCACTGCTGTTGCTAATCTTGACCCGG
>Ga0209138_1002367_pt1 | contig 14604 bp, 8 predicted proteins | sample SaaInl3SG_22_DNA_FD_184645 | JGI IMG/M metagenome (GOLD analysis project Ga0209138, IMG submission 184645) | Marine microbial communities from expanding oxygen minimum zones in the Saanich Inlet - ESP_153SG_22_DNA (SPAdes) (version 2) | ecosystem: Environmental > Aquatic > Marine > Intertidal...
GGTCGTCTACATTATCCCCTTTGGTCATCGGGTTGACTTTGCCATCTTTACGGATCCATGGGAGACCATCTTCTTTTTCAGGGTCTGGCCACCAATAGGGTGCCAAACTTAAATAATCATGTTTGTCACCACTAGCCGCTAAACCCTTCTTTTGTAGTACTGAAAAGGGTCCTTCTAACAAGGCCTTATCCGCTTGTTTTATGAGTGCGTTGTAGGCTGGTACAAATTGCGTATTCTTATTTTTAATAGCCTTTTTAACCAAGACCAAATCTTTATAATTTAAGTTGGTCAAAGTAGTGTCTATCTGCCCATTTACAAGTACTACGGTGCACAAAATAAAACAAGATACTATATATGTTGTGACAGCTTTTTGCACTAGTCCATTTTTAGCAATTCGCTACCTGCTAGTAAAAAAGCTCCTGTGCCATAATTCTGCCAGCTATCTGCGGTTGCAGGCTGTGGGTCGGCGCCAATGTCTTGTACCCAGCCTACCATACCATTTTCATGCTGACAGGCGATTAGGGCCTTCCATGCTTTCGTTACAGCTGGGCCATACTCTGCTTTATCCAAAAGTCCATTGTTGATACCCCAAGCCAATGCAAACGTATAAAAGCCGCTAGCACTCACTTCACCGTGGTTCCATGATTCAGGAGAAAGTAAACTGGTTCTCCAGAGTCCGTCTTCATGCTGTAATTCTTTAATTCTTGCCGCCATTTCTTTGTAAAGATTAACGTAGAAATCACGGTGCTTATAATCTTCAGGAAGGTCGGTCAATACAAGGGCGAGTCCGCCTAAAACCCATCCGTTACCACGTGCCCAAAATATTTTTTTACCATTGGGTTCTTTTAGATCTTTTTCATTTACACCCCATTGGTAGCGGGTATCCCTTGCAAAAAGATGTTCTTCTTTGTCAAATAATAGGTTATACGTTTCCATATAGTACTTATGCATAACATCCAAATACTTTTGTTCTCCTGTTTGTTGGGCATATACGGTGATTACCGGTGGAGCCATAAACAGCGCATCACACCACCACCAAAGAATTTTTTTCTCTTTGTTTTTATCGGTACCGTCTTTCCATTTGTTGGGTTCGTACAAATGGGTGTCCAAGAATGCTTTTGTTGGCCCTAAATCCACCAAGTTTTTTCTAGTTGAATTGGCGTATAAATAGGCATACGAAATGGCCACATCATCAGCGTGATAGGTTCTGTACAGCGGTTTCCATTCATTACGATAGCCCATGGTCTTTAATGCTGCCAAGAATATAGGATTCTTGGTCGTTTGGTGTGCTCTGGTGACACCCACATAATAGGCGCCATTGGTCCAATCGGTAGGAGCAAGTGCAAAAATAGGATGCGCTTCTTGCCATTCCATCGCACTTACCATGGCTTTTTCAATGTTTTCTTTATCCATGGTGTTCTGGGCATTTAGCCCGAGGCAGGCTACGAAAAACAGTAATACGCTTTTACTAACTAATTGATGTATTTGTTTCATATTGTTTGTATTGATTTCTATGTTCTTGTTTATTTTTCCAATCTAAATTGTGCGGTCAGTCCTTCTTTTGATGAAGTGCCTATCATGACCGTGTAATCGCCTGCTTCCAATATTTTCTCCATGGTCAAGCCCGTAAATTCCAACATTTTGGGAGTAATCGTAAAACTGACGGTCTTGGCTTCCCCGGGATTCAAGGTGATTTTTTCAAAGCCTTTCAATTCCTTATCCGGTCGGGTAACCGAGCCAATTTCATCTTTTATATAGAGTTGTACCACTTCTTTGGCTTTCATTGTACCGGTGTTGGTCACTTTGACGCTTACTGTAATTTCTGAGCTAGGTGTTATTTCTGTAGTTGAAAGGGAAATATCTTCATAAGAAAACGGACTATAACTCAATCCGAACCCGAAGGGATACAATGGGCCGTCCTCTAAAAAGAGATAGCCTTTCTTGTTATTGATTTCTTTCATGCTGTAATGAAATGGTAATTGACCTATGGAACGTGGCACGGTTACCGGTAGTTTCCCAGAAGGAGAAACTTCGCCAAAGACGACTCTAGCCATTGCCGTGTCGCCCATTTCGCTCAAGTCCCAGGCATCAAGAATGGCATCGGCTTGTTCTGCCATAACATTTATGGCCAAGGTTCTGCGGTGTTTTAATACAATGATTACAGGTTTTCCTAATGCTTTTACACGTTTGACCAATTCATCTTGCGGCCCAACAGGTTCAATTGTGGCTCGATCCCCCAAAGCGTTATTGAAATAAGCTTCCTTGGCCGTAAATTCATCTCCACCTAAAAATAAGATAGCTACATCTGCCTCTTTTGCCAGATTGGTGAGTTGCTCTAATGCTTTTTCATTGGTTGGCAAAACGTTGGGTACATCCTTTTTACCATCCGTAAGTTCAAAACCTTTATCTGATACAAAAGTAATGGCATCTCCCGCAACCGCTTCAAACGCTTTTTGGGTTTTGTCATTTAATAATGGTCCCAACAAGGCTATTTTTTGTTCTTTTTTGGCTAGTGGAAGTGTGTTGGCTTCGTTTTTCAATAGGATGATGGACTCCAAATCGGCCTCTTCCGCTAAAGCTAAGGACGATGCCGAACGCACTTCTTTCTCTACTTTTTTTACATCGATAAACGGATTGTCAAAAAGCCCTAAAATCATTTTTGTTCGCAAGACCCTCCGTACGGAACGGTCTATCATTTTTTCTATGGAGGGGTCTTTCTTTACCATTTCAGGCAGGTAGGCATATGAATCCTCAGCGTACAAATCGATATCGATTCCGGCAACCAAGCCCATTAAAGCTGCAGCTTCCGGACTTTCGGCTACTTTCATAAAATAATAGAGCCTTGCAATGTCATTGGAATCGGACACGACATAGCCATCAAATCCCCATTGGTCGCGCAATACGCCCGTTAACAACTCAGGATTACCATGACTGGCGATGCCATTGATATCGCCGTGAGATGCCATCACCCCAAGCGTTCTAGCTTCTTTTACCGCCGCCTCAAAAGGAGGATAAATTTCATCAATCAATGTTCTTGGCGAAATCTCAATGGCCGCAAAATTGGAACCACCCAATACTTGTCCATACCCTGCAAAGTGTTTGGCCACGGCGCCTATATGGGTGCCATTACCCAAGCCTTCATAATCGCCCTGTACGCCTTTAATGGCATTCAGTACCATTTGTGTGGTTAAGTAGGTGTCCTCTCCAAATGCTTCCGACATACGACCAAAACGTGGGTCACGTACTAAATCTGCCTCAGGAGAGTGGCACATGTGCATGCCCCTAAGCCTTGCCTCACGACCTACAACATCCCAAATACGATTGACCAATTCAGGATTAAAGGTTGCGGCCGAATTAATGGGCCTTCCGAATTTCGTGCAACCTGCAGCATCGACCCCATTATAGGATTCCGTTACGAACAGTGCCGGAATGCCCCAACGATTGCTCTCCATGATGTATTTCTGCAACTCGTTATTGAGTTTTGCCGCTGCGAGCGGAGAAATATGTTCTCCGGGATTCTTGATTCCCGCAATTCCTAACTTTAATTTTTCAATGACCCGCTCCGATAGTTCCATCTTGCCCTTCTCATCGGATTTCACGCCGATATTGGCATGAAAAATTCGCATTTGGGCCACTTTTTCTTCCAAGGACATTCTGGGCAGTAAGTCTTCGACACGTTCCTCAATCGAGAGGGAGGCATCTTTGTAAGGCATTTTTTTCTTTTGTGCGTTAAGGCAAAAGCCTAGGCTGATAAAAAGATATAGAATTGTTTTTTTCATAGGTGTTTTCTGTGTTATCGTGGTTTAGTTGTAAAATTTTAAGTTATCCAGTTCTAGGGTTGTGCCATCTTTTCTCGTAAACAATAGATAAAGGTTTTCGATTTCCTGTACATCGGTAAGTGGTACTTTGATGGAAGTGTTACCACTGTTCCAGGTGCTTGATGAAATACGGATGGTATTAAGTAGTTTTCCTTTCAAATCGCCTCTTCTCACTTCAAGTTCGTATGTGGTGTTCTTAGGCATCATGAAATTTAGTTCAATACCTTTATAGTTACTGGCACCTTTTATATTTGGAAAATTTAAATAGCTTTTTTGTGCCTTGGTCATGACTGAAAATCCGTTACCTTCCAGCTCCTTTTTTTGAAATCCTTCAGTTTTAAAATAGTCCTCAGCTTCGATTCTTGATTGACTGGCGTGGTAATTCCCCACGCCTGTGCCATCGACCCTTATAACGGCCATTTCCCCATTCTCTTTGTAATGTACATAACTGATAAAGGTATCCCTGAACCACCGATTTCCGGTTTGACTGATATCGCAATAGGCATAATACCATTGGTTGTGCCATTCGAAAAAGGAACCGTGACGCCCCTGCAGAAATCCGTTGGGCCAGGTTGGGGAATCATATCCCTCGGCAAAACTGTTTTCATTGATAACACTTCCTTTATAATCATAGGGGCCATATAAATTGTCTGATATGGCATAAAAACACCCCCATGAGAGGTAGTATTTACCGTTATAGTGATGTACAAAGGGTTTGTCATCCGTTGGTTTTTCGGTGTTGCTTCCGTCTTGGTTGTAAGGGCCTCTAGGATTGGAGATTTCTATTTTTCTGGGTGCCTCGGCCAAGCTTATCATGTCATAATTGAGCTTTGCGATGTAATAGTCCCATACTCCAAAAATGATATAGTGTTCCCCATCCTCTTCAAAAATTGCCATGTCATATTCATCAGTTGGGGTAAGTTCTTCGCTTAGCAAGGGTTCTCCCAAAGGGTCTGACCACGGTCCTACGGGCGAATCGCCGACCATTACCCCGGATTGTTGATTCTTTTCAGAGAAATACCAGTAGTATTTCCCGTCTTTGTAGGCGACATCGGTGGCCCAACACCCTTCAAAGGATTTACCAATATAAGTTTCTTCAGGTGTTAGTGTATTTCTATAGGTCCAGTTAACCAAATCGGGTGACGACCAGACCCACCAATCTTCCATAATAAATCGTTTGTTTTCAATGGATTTATCATGGGACGCATACACATAGGCTGTATCATTAAAAATATGTACGTGAGGATCATTAAGCCCTTTGTTCGGTACGATAGGATTTTGTCCCCATGAAATTATAGGAAGGATTCCGTAGACCAAAATGAATATTTTTTTTACTTGTATTGCATACATAGTGCTATCAAAAATTTAAGGCTGAACGATTTTACTACGTTCCGCATTTTGGGCATCGATCAAAGTAGCCGAACCTGTGAACAACACAAATCGGTCCAACCCGTGAAATTGGGAACGGCCGGAGACTTCCATGGTATAGATACCGGGGGTATCAAATTTCACAAATATATTGTGTGGGTCATTATCGCTGGTATTGGAACGCCAAAACCATTCCCCAACCCGGTTCATGTAAATTTTAAACCAACCGTCTGAGCTACTCCCTTCGGGAACCGGAGTTTTGTCCAGTCCTTTTGGATATACCGTGCTACCTTCGCGTTGACCAAAAAAATCACTTGCATCGGAAAAGCGGAGCCAAGAGTCGTTCCCTTCAGACTGACTATCACCTTCGGAAATTCTGGAACGCCATACAAACTGATAGGTTCCAGGCGTAGAGATGTTCAATTTATAAACCAAAATACCGACTCCTGGTGTATTAAAATTATCTTCCTTGTTCCAACGTAGGTATCCAGTTCCGTCAAAAGCATCCAGTGTGTTGCCACGTTCCCATTCTAAATCTCCCTCTACAGTTTCAAATTCCACACTTATGATGCCATTACTTTCTGTATAGCTTATGGTATCCAAATTGGTATTGGGGTCGGTTGGGTCTTCCGTACTTTCTTCTTCCGGTTCCTCCATTTCTTCCATTATTTCCTCCATGGGTTCTTCCGTATTAGCGTCTGAACTACAAGAAAAACCTAGCGTCAAAAAACAGATGAAACTGTATATTTTAATACGATGGATTTTTCTCATTTTTTATAACTTAAGGTATAAGTTCCCGAACCTAGTGATATGGTGTTGTCTATTGCATCACCAAGAGCAAATGTTTTCCAGTTCTCGTTATTGATTTTCAAGGTCTCTTTTTGTTTTTCATCCATGTATACTTTTGCCTTTGTATTGAAGGGTACGGTAAGGTTCATTTCAAAATCGGTGCCATTTTTTGTCCATTCGTTACTAATGGTGCCGTAAGGCGTGCTAAAGCTAATGTTGTTATTTTTAAGATGACCAGGGAATACTGGGTTTACGGTAAATTCTTTAAAACCCGGTTGTTCCCCAATGGGTCGCACACCGCCTAAGGTCTCAAAAAAATATGCTGCAAAACCGCTATGCATGGGGTGGTTTAAAGAATTTGTGGGTCCTTCCATCTTTTCCCACTCAAATTGTCGTTCTGGCCAAGTGGTGAATCCGGAGTTCATTTGGTATGCCTGACTGGGGAAGTCCGGAGTTGTTAGTATGGCATGGGCCAGATCTGCTTTTCCGTGCTTTGCCAATACAGTGTAGATATATCTATTTCCATGTATCCCCGTGGCATGATGCCCTCCTTTTACTTCAACAATATCGTGCACCAATCCATTGACTACATTTTCTATTTCATTTTCAGGAACCATACCAAATTGTAAAGCTTGTACCGTAGCGGTCTGACTCAGGTACCATTTGTGCTCCGTATTGGGAATAGGTCTCAAATACTCGGTATTGAAAGCGGTTTTCAGGGCTTCTTTCTCCGTTTTCATTAGGGCGGCGTAGTCAGGGTCATCGTTCATGGCGGCAAATTTTTCCATGATGCCTAAAACATCATAGAAATAGGCGTTCGCCGAAATGATAGGGTCGGTTTCCATGGCGCTTGGGTTTTTTCTTCGGTCCCAACTTGGCGGACACCAATCGCCCATGCCGTCTTGCATAATCCCATTCTCACCTTTAAAATTCAAATAAAAATTGGTCAGTTCTTTCATTTCTGGGTAGTACTCCTTTATGATGGTATCGTCCCCATAGAACAAGTAGTTGTACCAAGGCAGGTACATGGTGGCAACACCCCAATCTATTTTTGCATAAGTAGAGGTCCGCTTACCGGGGGCAATCATGGTAGGCACCTGAAATTTGATATCCGGGTCGTTATGCCCTTTGGTGGGTCGCATTTGGGTACGGATATCTTCCATGTATTTTTTATAGAAATCGTACATGTCGTAGTTGTACAATGCGTACTCGGCAAAGGCATGGGCATCACCCAACCAACCACATTTTTCGCGATGGGGGCAATCCTCGGGAATACCGTGAAGGTTGTCCTCTATGGTCCATTTACTAATGCTATGCATTTGGTTCAGGATATCGTCGGAGGAGGAAAAATTTCCCGTGTTGTCAATATCGGTAGCAACAAGTACCGCTTTGATCATATTGACATCCGGCTTTTTGGAAATGCCTGTTATCTTGGCGTACCTAAAACCGTGATAGCTGAATTTTGGCTCCCAAGATTCCAACTCGGAACTTTTAGCGATGTACTTGTAGATTTGGGGCATACCATTGGCCCCGCCGCCTGTGGAACCCTGAAAAATATCAGAGCCGTCGGTCAATAAAGCCTCTGTAGTGGTGATTTCGATGAGTTGTCCCTCTTTTTCTGCAACATTTAATTTTACCCAACCGGCGATGTTCTGTCCGAAATCTACGATCCATTCGCCATCTGCACCTTTAAATACCTTTTGGGGCTCAAATTCTTGTAATTTTTTAATGGGTGGAATTTGCTGTGCGCTCAATTTGCCAATTACAGGAGTAACCTCTCTGGGTTGTCCCCATGAGGTATCGTCATATCCCAAAGTATTCCACTCATTGATTTCATAACGGGCATCATAGGTGTCGCCCCCATAAATGTTGTTTAACACGATAGGACCGGTGCTTTCCTTCCAAGTACCATCGGTGTAAAAATCAGATTGGGAACCGTCTGTGTAGGTGGTCTTTACCAGTAATTTTACCGTTGGAGGTCCATAAGCCATGTCCTTTTCGGATTCTGGGTCGTTTTTCCAAGAAATGTTTTGTCCGTAAAAGCCATTACCCAAAATGATTCCGAAAGCATTTTTACCAGAAACCAACTGTTCGGTGATATCATAGTCAACGTAATATGCTTGCTTATCATAGTTAGATGGGGCAGGGTCCAACACATGGTCACCTACTTTTTCGCCGTTGAGGTAGAGCTCATAATAGCCGAGTCCGGCGATATAGGCCGTTGCACTCTTAATTTCTTTGTTAATATTGGTTTCCTTTCTAAAATAGCTCGCGGCAAAACCATCTACAAGGGTAGGTTTTTCCATTTTACCGGTTTTATACTCCCTGAACCGATGCGGAGAAGTTCTGGTGTCTTTGGATAAGGTAATCCACTTTGAGTCACCCCAATTTTCATCGTTCATCAATCCCATTTGAAAATGTTGAACGGCAGACCACTCAGAGGCTACATCGCTTTCGTCCCAAATCTTTACCTTCCAATAATAGTCCTGCATCGCTTTTAGCGGTGAACCGGTAAAGGGCACAAATACCGATTTGGAATTGAGTACTTTATTTGAATTCCAAATATCGGCGTCGTTCTCGTTTAATTTATTTTCTGAGGAGGCTACTAAAATTTGATAGGCAGATTGTGATTTATTGAAACCATCTGCAGTTACCACCCAAGAAAATTTTGGGTTTACCGTTTCAATAGCGGTAGGATTTTCTTTTTGGTTGCAGCTTAGCTCAGCAAAGGATAGTGCTGTTTTTTCATGCGATTCTGCACAAGAAAATAACATGCCTACTAAAAGAAAGGCTATAAAAAATGACCTAAATGTTTCGTGTCCGACGTTGCGTTTGGTTTTCATTAGGATCGTGATATTATTTTTGAAAATTTAAGTTGCACCGGCCCCAAAAGCCCTGATGGCATTAAAGGATCGTCTTTTTTGTAAAATGGAGATGTGGTAAAGGTGGTGCGTTTTCCGGCAGGTCGGGCTTCATTGTTGGTATACCATGCTGGCATGGTCAGGTCGGTAGCGCGATGTGGGCCAAGTTGGTAGCCGTCATCATTTGCTGGATAGCGCTCGTCACCAATAAGTCGGTTGCTCCATTGGTTGGTCAATAGTACTTCAATCCTATTTTCACCTGTGTTTACGAAATCGGTGATGTCAACTTCAAAAGGCGGCATCCAAGAAACCGCTACTTTTTTCCCGTTGATAAAAACTTCCGCTACAATATTGACTTTACCCAAATCTAGCTGCACTTTTATATCTTCTTTTAGCTGCTGGTCATTCAGAATAATAGTTTTTTGATAGCGCGCTGTACCGCTGTAGTACTTTATGGAATCCTTGGGGTGTTTACTCCAATCCACCAAGGAATCGAGCGCCACGGTACCTCCGTACCCCATTTGTTTTTGAAAAGTAACGTTCCAATTTTTAGAGATATTCTTAGGTTCGGGAATATCGGTAATTTCAAAATCCCAAGTTTTTCCCGAATTCAATGGCACGGAATAGGTGCCGTTTTGTAATGCCTCTGCTTTAAGAATATTTTCTTCGGATAGTTTGAGGTGGATGTCTTTTGGACTAGTTTTCGCTTTTGCCTCCATGTTCGAGGCTTCTCTAAAGACTACAAAAACAGATTCGCCGGCATTTAATTGAATTGATGTTGCCGTGGTACCGTTGTCATGGGTAAACTGACCTTGTTTCCTGATGCTGCCCGTCATCGGATTCCATAATTCCGGTATTTTATCGGCTACCCTAAATTGAGCGGTTATGGTTTTTTTTCCAACAGTATCGGGATTAAAGAAGAAATAGATATCCTCTGTAGGTGTTTTTCTATGCGCATAATCGCTGGTTGCATCATTTAAGAATTTCATATCAGGTGCTATCGAGTTTTCGGATAATACCATTTGCCAGTCCGATACTTTTTTTACTAATGGCGTTAATGCGGCAACGATGCTTTCAAAGGTCTTTTGGTCCTCTTCGGAATTTTTGTACCCAGCCAATTTTTCGGGGATTTCCCCGTACACGGGCACACCACTTTTTGCAATTTCGAGTATGCGTTCTAAGGTAGTTAACGAAAGTGTTTTACTGTTTTGCAGCAGTAATATCTTATATGTAGTACCTTCAGGAAGTACCAATTCATTGTCTTTTATAGCGATGCGATTTAAAAGCACATCGGTATTGACGTTGTCAAAATTGACGCTTTTTGGTATGGCCGGCGAGATGTCGTTTCGGTAGTAAGCGGAATTCGGGGCTCCTTCCCCCACGTAAATTAATAGATCCGAAACGGGTACCCCTTGCCTAAGGATATGCGACCCACGGGCAATATAGGTAAACCAAGCCGCACCCGCATTTTCCCACCAAGTTTGGGTCCGATCAAAATGAAAGCCCCACCGGTTCATGGTCATTCCGGGAGCTACGTTGGGGTTGGCCTGATGCGCAAACCTATGGAACATAAATTCGTTAATTCCGTAGGTCCACCCTAAATCGCCCGAAGTTTTTGCCATGGCCGGATGCCCTTTCCAATTTATTTGAGGGGTCGAGGTAAAGGATTCTGCTGATATTACGGGTTTCCCATAAATATGTGCCGAGGAGACAGCGGATTCCGTCTGGGTGATGGGACGGTTCATCCAGAATTCTCCCATAGGAATATCGGTTACGCCGCCAATATCCAAATCGTTCAGAGGGCCAAAACCATAGGGTTCTATATAGCTTTTTAGTCCGTCTGCGTTACAAAGTTCCGTGAAATATTCAAAGTAATTTTTGGTCATCAAGTCCGAAATCACTTTCCTATAATCTGACAATGCAGCCTCCGATTGTTCCGCGTTCCCAACAAATCTGCCTGCGACCAAGGGCAGCATTTCAATAAAATCATAGCCCTTAGCCTCCTTAAATGTGGTGTTAAAATCGTCCGTCCAGTTTTGCCCGCCCATTTCATAACTATCTATTTCAATATACTGCAAAGCATTTGGAGCAACAGGACCCGCATTGTCCACTACCTTTTTAATAAAGGCATCATAGTGTTTTTTAAAGGGCTGTCTATTTAATTTATCCACCTCCAGACCACGGCCTTCATCGGATGCCGGATTGTTAAAGGCACCTGTGGAAGTATAACCAAAACGAATGATGGTCCATGCTCCTTCTGGCAGTTCTGTTTTTAAGTTACCTTCCGAATCCATGTCTTTGGATAGGTTCCGAATTTGCCATGGGTCTATCATCATCTCTGGCTCGGGAGTTCCAATAGGATGTAATTTTTTGTCCTCTGTCCTGGCGATCGCCGTTCTGCCCAAAGGGTTGTTTATAAAATAATTGGAAGTCAGTTGCGCCTCTTTTATAGTTGTAGGCTGGTTGAATTTAAGTCGGAAATACCTTGATGTAATCCCCTCAAAATGGTCATTGATTGCCCATTCTCCTTTTCCGGTACGCACTTTAAAAAGCTCACGGTTATCCGTAAAATCCTTTCCGTTTGTACTGGTTTGCAAGACTGCCGTGCTGGTGCGGTCATTGAAGATGATTTTGGCGGAACGTATGGTTTTTGGACTATCGTAGGTAAACTGAACCCATGGTTGTTCCTTTTTTTTGGCATTAAGTTTAGATTCGGCATCCAGTTTGTTGTCGGAAATTAGTGAAATGTCCAAAGATGCATCCGAGGCCGAAATTACCGGAATATTTTCTGAATCATCCACCTCGGACAGTAGGGCAGGGTAGGCCAACACCGCGATGTCTTTATAAAAACCTTCTCGTTTGGTTGGCTCCTTAAGATTCGAATTAATAGCTCCGCCGTTGATCACGGTTTCGCTCCAAACCACCATTTTCATGGATTCCTCTGGCAAGACCCACGGTCCGCCACTTGCAGACCAGCCGTCGCAATTGTGCACCCCAAAACTGAGTCCCAATCGTTCGGATTCGTTAGCGGCATGCTTTATAAGTTCGTGATGTTCATCCGAGTTATATTTGATGGGTCCGTTAGGAATCCCCTGTGTGACATTGAACAAGAGCAGTCCTCCAAGCCCAACCTCTGCCATGGATTCCAAGTCTTTGGTGAGTCCGTCTTTGGTCATGTTGCCGCTCATTGCATGGAACCATGTTTTTGGCTTTGCGCTTGCGGGCGGGTTTATAAATTCTTCTGCTAAAACTGAATCTTTTTCTACCTGTGGCTGACAAGAACCCAACAGCATCAAGGATAGTAAAGAGCCAAAAAATACGTTTTTCATTCTAGTGTTCTAGTAATGGTCTAAAATATTACTTTGTGCCATGTAAGGCATCCTGCACTGTTAGGTTCGCTTAGGTTGTTTGGTAATTGCTTTTTTGATGGTTGAATTTCGCGAAACCTTGTGAACATAAATTGGATAACTCAACCCTAGTTTTGGTCTCGTTAGCGCTTAACAAGACATGATATAGCAGGATTGAAGTTTGCGCCTAAAACCTTAATTTTAACAAAAAGTTTACATATCTAAGAATTAATGACAATAACCATCCACAAAGAGGAAATGACCGAAGTGCTGGTTCAACTTTTCAGCAAAGAGGGATTCACCACAGAAAAAGCCAAACAATTGGCTCATGTACACACAGAAAATACCCTTTATGGGGTCAACTCCCATGGTATTAATCGGGTTCCTTTTTTTATTGAACAGGTTAAGCTCGGCTTGGTCAAACAAGATATGGAGGCCGAAAAAATAGTAGGTTTTGGCAGTATCGAACGCTGGGAAGGAAATTTGGGGTCGGGAGTCATTAATGCCATAAAATGCACAAACCGGTCCATTACCTTGGCCAAAGAAAATGGCATGGGACTCGTAGCTCTTCGGAACACCAATCATTGGATGCGTGCCGGCTATTATGGTTGGATGGCGGCAGAACAAAATTGTATCGGAATTCTGTTTACCAATACCGAACCCAATATGTCTGCTTGGGGCGGTAAAGAGGCACGACTGGGCAACAATCCTTTGGTTATTGCCCTACCCAGAAAAAAAGGCCATGTGGTTTTGGATATGGCCATGACACAATTCTCTTTCGGAAAAATAAACGAATACAAACTAGACGGAAAACAACTGCCTTATGATGGCGGATTTGATGCTGATGGAAAACTTACGAAAAATCCAGAGGACATATTAGCTACCAAAAGCGGACTCCCCATCGGCTACTGGAAAGGATCAGCACTCTCCATGGTGTTGGATATGCTGGCTACCCTGCTTTCTGCCGGAAGGTCTACCTATAAATTGGGCTTAGCGGCACATGAGTATGGAGTGTCACAGGTTTTTTTATGCATTGACCCCGATAGTTTTCACGATGTCAACCTTCAAGAAAAACTGATGGAAGAAATCATCGCCTACACTCGAGACATCACTCCAATTGAGCCAAACGGCAAAACCTATTATCCCGGAGAGCGCTCGCTGGCCAACAAAATCAATAACCAGAAAAACGGGATGCAGGTGAGCGAGGAGATATGGAATAAAGTAACGGATTTAGTGAATAAATAATAAGTCATGAAAAATAATAGAAGAGAAGCCCTTCGTAAAATTGCCTTGGCTCCGGCCTTGTTAACGGCACCTGGGTTATTAGCAGCCACTACCAATAGTCAAGCAACACCTCCTGCCACGCGCGTTCAGTACAGCGTAAATGCCTACTCTTTTAATGCCGAATTTAAAAGTGGGGAGATGGACTTGTTCGATATGATGGAGTTTGCTGCGGATATCGGCCTCAATGCCGTTGATTTGACTTCCTATTATTTTTCATCTTATCCCAATCTTCCTGAGAAATCGGAGATTTTCGCCTTAAAGAAACGGGCATTGGAGCTCGGTTTGAATATCTCATGGACTGGCGTTAGAAATAACTTTGTAACGGCAGATGTGGAGGCCCGAAAAAGGGACCGTAAAATGATCAAAGATTGGCTGCACATATCTTCTGCGATAGGATCATCCATTTTACGGATTTTCACGGGGCGAAACATTCCTGAGGGCTATACCAAAGAAGAGGTCAAAACATGGCTGGTGGAAGAATATAAATTATGCGCACAATACGGTGCCCAGGCAGGTGTTATCGCGGCCTTGCAGAACCATAATGAGTTTTTGTTTACGGCCGATGAAGTTATTGATATCCTAAAGCGAGTAGACTCCGAGTGGTTTGGCCTTATTTTAGATATTGCCTGCCTACGTACTACAGATGACCCCTATGCCGAAGCTGAAAAATTAGCACCCTATGCCAAGTATTGGTTCATCAAAGAGCATGTGTATCATAGGCAAGAAAAAAGAAAGGTTGATATGACTAAGATGGCCTCACTGATAAAGCGTCACGGGTTTAACGGTTATATTTCTTTTGAAAGCTTATCCGACGGTAATCCTAAAGTGATTATTAAAGAAATGCTAGGGGAGTTTAAACGTGAGTTTAACGAAGGTTAATAATAACCAACGCAGACGATTGATTCAATAAATGGTTTTAAATATATAAGTATGAAAACAGAAATAAAGTTGATCAGAAACACATTAATCTACACGCTCCTAATTTTGGCCATGGCCTGTAAAAAGGACATCAAAAAAAACCAACGTTCTGAAGCTGTATCCGAGATGGAAGGAGAACAAGTTGAGAGCACCATCGAACTTTTGGTTGGCACCTATAGTGATGAAGAAAGTAAGGGCATCTATAAATACAATTTTAAC
>Ga0209138_1002370_pt1 | contig 14598 bp, 6 predicted proteins | sample SaaInl3SG_22_DNA_FD_184645 | JGI IMG/M metagenome (GOLD analysis project Ga0209138, IMG submission 184645) | Marine microbial communities from expanding oxygen minimum zones in the Saanich Inlet - ESP_153SG_22_DNA (SPAdes) (version 2) | ecosystem: Environmental > Aquatic > Marine > Intertidal...
TTTTTCAATATTTGGAATTAAATTTCCTTCTTGAATTTGCTGGTGGTAAATGTCAAATAAAATTTTACAAGAAGGAGAATCTACTGCTTTACATATTTCATAGGCTTGTGGACTTTCAGACAAGAAAAGTCCTGGATGGTTCCTAAAGTTTAATGGCTCCAAAACCATCACAATTCCGTGGGGCTCCAAAAGCGCCGATGCTTGTTTGAGACTCTCGACCACATGAGCTGTTTGATATGCCATATTTTGGCTTAAATCCACATGTCCTGGTACAACGGTCATCCATTTTGCGTTGACACGTTTAGCAACAGGAATTGCTTCTTTAATGTAGTCCAAAAATTCCTTTCGAAGTGCTTGGTCTCCACTGGCTAAGTTAGGTTTTCTCCAATAAATTTTGTGTGCGACAAACACTCCCATTCGAATCCCCCTCTTCTGCATAGTTGCAGCCATTTTCTGCTGTAAAGAGACTTCTCTGTTCCGCATTTCATTATCTTCAAATGCAGTAAACCCTTGGTCTGCCATAAAATTTAACTGATCAATGGGATCCTTTCCAGCGTGATGTTTAAACATTCCTAAATGCGGGGCATACGGCAAGTTAAAAACATGTTTCAATTGTGTGTTTTTTGTATTTGCAAAAGCAGTAGCACCTGCAAAAAGTCCAAGGCCAGATGCTCCAGCCAACTGAGTGAAATTTCTTCTATTCATCTTATATAAATTTTGTTTTTCCTGGGGTTGGAATGGGATATAATCCATTTTCATCTGGTAAAGTAGGGGGCGTACTGTCCCATGTCAAGGTTTCTGGCATCAAATGTAGCTGTGAATTTAAAGCTTCTTCAAAAGTGATTTTTTTGCCAGTATAAGTTGCCATTCTTCCAAGAATAGCAGACAAGGTGCTTTTTGCACCATTCTCAGCATCAGCAATTACACCTCCGCTTCTTATAGAAGCAAATAACTTGTCATGCTCAACTTGGTATGGGTTTGCATCTTCCCCCCATTTCTTGGGATACTTATATTGAGTAGCTCCTTCTAAATCTGTTATCTCTCCTTTTCCGATCTCTAAACTTCCCTTAGTTCCTTGAAAAACTTCATCTACTCTACTCATGGTTCCGGGAATATGTCTACATTGACTCGAAATTACAGCTCCACTCGGATAGGTAAATTCAACAAAATGGTGATCGAAAATTTCTCCATGATCCAAACCGTTTCGCACTTGACGCCCACCCATTCCTTGAGCTGATTCTGGATATTCTCCTACAAACCAATTTGCTACATCAATATTATGGATATGTTGTTCCAAGATATGATCACCACACAACCAATTGAAGTAATACCAGTTTCGCATTTGATACTCCAATTCAGATTGTCCCGGTTTTCGCTTTTTAACCCAAACACCTGCATCGTTCCAATACACTTGTCCACTTCTAATCTTCCCAATAGCTCCAGCATCAACTCTTTGCTTTAGATCTATATACTTAGATTGATAATGTCTTTGTAAACCCACTACTACATTAAGCTTTTTTGATTTAGCAATTTTAGCCATTTCTAAAACCTTTCGTATTCCTACAGGATCAGTAGCCACTGGCTTTTCCATAAAAACATGCTTATCATTATTAATAGCATATTCAAAATGATAAGGTCTAAATCCAGGTGGGGTGGTCAAAATAACCACATCTGCAAGATCAATTGCTTTTTTATAGGCATCAAAACCAACAAAGCGATTCTTCTCTTTGACTTTGATTTTCTTTTCACCATCAAAATGTTCTTGAATTCCTTTCAAGCTTCTTTCAATCCGATCACCAAATGCATCGGCCATAGCAACTAACTCAACATTTTCGTCAGCAGTCAAAGCTTGAACAGTAGCTCCAGAACCTCTTCCACCACAACCTACAAGAGCAAGTTTTAATTTTTTATCGCCTTGGACATTTGCCATGCTTTCAACACCAAGCGGCATTGTTAAAATTGCACTAGTCGCAAGTGCAGTTTTTTGAACAAAAGAGCGTCTAGATTCTCCCTCGTTTCGGTTGATATTCTTCTTTTTTGTCATTTTTTGTTGTTTTAGTTAATTTATTTGTAGTTCCAATATTTTTTTTGATCTTCCTCAGAAGGAATTTGCTTTGGCCTTACTATTCTGAAGCCAACAAAGGGGGCATCAGTGTGCCACCATTTGCTTTTTGGAATTTGAGGATCACGCTTTTTCCAATTTTTAGATGAAGGGCGGCGTGCCGCTGATCGTAATCGACTTGGAGCATCCATCCACGAACCTCCTCGCACTACTTTAGGATAAACTTTATCCCCAACCTCCTGTGGGTTTTCAATTCCTTTTTTTCGTTTCGAATAAGCCGAAGGCACATATTGATCCAAAGTCCATTCAGCAACATTTCCATGCATATCATATAAACCCCAGGCATTCGGTTTCTTTGTACCTACCTTTTGATATTTTTCATTGCTATTTCCCTCAAACCAAGCATACTCCCCTAATACATTTATATCATCCCCAAATGAATAGGCTGAAGAACTCCCCGCTCTTGCTGCATATTCCCATTCCGCTTCTGTTGGCAAACGATAAAAATGACCTGTCATCGCTGAGAGCCATTCACAAAATTTTACTGCTGCAAGTTGCGTCATACAAATTGCCGGATAGTTGTCAGTACCCATTCCAAAACTCATTTCCACATAAGGAGTTGTTGCTCCTGAAACTGCATCTACATCAACGGAAACCTCACTATCCACACTTTTTACTACTTGATATTGATCCCATTCTCTACTTACAAACAGCGAATACAAATCCCAAGTGATTTCTACAGTACTCATCCAAAAAGGAGATACAGTAACTTCATGTTGTGGTCCCTCGTCTCCAAAATGACCTTGCTGAGTTTTGGGACTTCCCATAATAAAGCTACCTCCTTCAATAAAAACCATGGAGATGCTGTGATCTACACCATTAAGTTTCTCTTCATAAGATTCCTGCCCCTTCAAAGAATACATCCCTTGAAAAAGCACAACTAAAGTGAGATATAAAAAAAACCTTGAAGGCATCATACACTAATTTAAGATTTTTAAACATATTCATAGAAATGAAGGGTTTCAAAACTTTAATTCTATTTAATCTAATACGCTACATATTTTAAAATTCAATTTAATTTATCATAACCTAAACTGTTACAATTTAAAAAAAGCGATATAATTATTCACTAATTATATTATATGTATTTATTTTAACATTTTATTGTATTTATCGTAAAAAAAGGAGGTAATTAGTGTATATTTTATATATTTAACAGAATTTAACATTTTAAACCCAAATCTAAAATGAAATTACCTATTATCAAATGATTTAGATTAATTGAGTCTTTTGGTTATGGCTCAAGAACGCATCCAGGAGGAAACGAATGGTCTCAAGGTCCTGGAATGGTAGCCCTCTATCATGGACCTAACGGATATCACGAATGGGCAGGAACAACACCTACCTTTATAAATTTTGCGATCTATTTTTTTATTGTTCATGGGGACACGAGTACACTGAATAAAAATAAAGATCAAACCCCAGAAACCTAGATGTTTAAATAGCGATGGCATTGCGATTATTTGGATTTACAATCAGGGAATGATTTGCGTTCGAATACGTTTTTGTTGAGCATCGAAAAACTCGATTTTTTTCGTTTCAGGGGAAACCCAAAATTGATTCGTCCCCTGAGATTGAAAAGTATTGGAGTCCTGCTTCGTTCTCTTTTGAACGGTTTGGTTTCCCAAATATATCAGGCAATTTGTTTCTCCAGTTTCCCATGAAATCATTAGAGGCCTCTTTTCAAAATTCGGTTTAAAAACTTTTAGACTATCGTTGTTTTGAGAGGCAATAAAATAGGGTTCTTTCTGTATATTCATTTGAACCAAGCTTTTCCCGTCACCGGCTACAATAAAATGGGTTGTCTCTAAATTTTGAGCAGTAAAGGCTTTATTTTGGGTGTTGTATAAAACGATGCCCTGATGTGCATCGATTCGTCCTTGATTGACTTCTACTCCATAGTCGTTACCAACCATCAGTATATCTTCATAACCATCTTGATTGAGATCAAAAGTGGATATTCCATAAACTGGAGCCCACTGAACTTCATCGGGAAGCGCGTGGAGCTTAAAGGTATCGTTGCCCAGGTTTTCAACCCACGAACTTTCCATCCAGGTATTTTTTTTAACTAGTGCATTTGTCAGGTTCTGATTTTCAAAAATTTGAGATGCGGTAGCTTGTCCATAGGCACTGTAGGAGTTAAAAGACTTTCTCAGGGCTCGAAATTGCTTAATCACATCTTCCCAGGGGTGATATAAATAATTGCGCTTTACTTTTAGACTGTCTTTTACATAAAAGGAGATAAAGGGATCAACACTTCCGTTTTGGTCAAAATCTTTTGCGAGGATGGTCATCGGCATATCAGGCTGTGCTTTATAAAAGGTGTTTTTACCGAAATTTCCAACGATATAATCCAAATCACCGTCGTTGTCCAAATCTGAAGGAGCAATACTTTTCCACCAACCTGAAGCCCATTCAATTCCAGTCTGTTCCATTTGAACAAGGTTGCCTTTTTGGTTTTTAAAGAATAAAATAGGCATCCAATCTCCTGTTACGATGAGGTCTTGCCAACCATCATTATTAAAATCGGTCCATAGGGCATCGGTAACCAAACCTAAAGCGTTTTCTCCGGTACTCAATTTATCAGATGCATCTGTAAAGACAATTTCTGTTGAGGTGCTTTTATTTTCTAAAAGATAGGAGCGACTCGCCACAGGATACTGTCCAGGTACTCCGCGATTCCCAATAAATAGGTCAAGGTCTCCATCACCATCAAAATCACCTGGCTTAACACAGGAACTGTTTTCTCCACTATTGGGGAGGCTTATAGCTGCTTGGGTAAAGTTTCCTTTGCCATCATTTATCCATAGCGTATCGTCATAAGCAAATGAATTCGGGGAAAATTGCCCAGAACCATGTGCAAAATAAATATCCAAATCTCCGTCGTTTTCAACATCGAATAACGCAAGAGCAACATCTTCTTCTAAATCCCGCTCTTGACTTTTAAAGGAGTGTATGTTTTTGGTGAAGGTGCCCTCTTTTCTTTGATAAAAAAGAGTTTGTTTTTTCCCACGGCTTCCACCGATCAGCAAATCTTCCAGACCGTCACCATTCAGATCGCCTACAGCAAGAGCGGGTCCATTCTGAGATAGTTTATAAGGGATCGTTATTTGCAGATTAAAATCTATAAAGTCTTCATCTACATCTTGGTAGGTAATTCCAAGTGCAGCATTCACGGGTCTAAACAGGGGTTTGTTTTCTTTTTCAACTGGGGGTTTTAAAAGATCGTTTTGATATTTTAAATTGTGTATTTGATTTACCTCAAGCCCTGTCCATTTTTGAATTGAACCATCAAGCCATTTGACTTCCACAGAATCCAGCTGAGTTTTATTTCCTAAACCAAAGTGAATTGTAGATTCAGGTTGGGAAAGATACCCCCTACTCGAAAGCATGATTTTAGTTTGGATTTCATTCCCGCTATAGATTCTGATCTCGCTACCAAAGGGCTGGAGATTAGGCTCTTCTGCAATAAGATTAAAACGAATGTAATTATGTTGGCCGTTCTCGTTAGAGAGAGTATTTTCAAGTAGGATTGCCGTATCGTTAATGTTATTGAGAAGGAGGTCAAGGTCACCGTCGTTATCTAAGTCGCCATATGCTGCACCATTGGTATAGGAGGAAAAGTCGATTCCCCATTCCTCAGAAGCATCTTCAAAATTTAGATTACCGGAGTTTTTATAGGCAAAATTTGCCACTTTAATCTGAGGGATCGCTTCAAGAATTTGTTCTCTACTCACTAGTCGATTCGCAGTTACTCTAAAATCACCGAAATCTTTATCAATAATGTCTTTGGGAAAACCATTTGCAATAAACAAATCACTCCATCCATTGTTGTCAAAGTCGGCAAAAAGACTAGCCCAGCTCCAATCCGTTTCTGCAACACCAACACGCATACCTATTTCACTGTATAATGGGAACCCTGAATTGGGATCGTTCCCACGATTAAGTTGTAAGACATTTCTTGGATATTGGTATTCGTAATTGTATCTACGGGTTAAAATTTCTTTGGTATAACTGGTTCCTTTTTGAAAAAGCTTTTTCCTTTTGTTGTAGTAGGGTTGCATTTCTGAAATAAAGAGATCGAGTTTTCCGTCATTATTTACATCCCCTAAATCACTTCCCATGGAGCTTAAACTATAATGTTTAAACATGGAATGGGCTTCATTTTTAAAAGTTTTGTCTCCTTGGTTTAGGTAAACAATATCATTACTCAGAAAATCGTTAGCGACGTACAAATCAAGCCATCCGTCCTGATTGAAATCGTGAACCAATGTACTGTGACTAAATCCGTGTAAATTGATATTTGCAGATTTTGAAATGTCCTCAAAAAAAGGATGTCCGAATTCATTCGGTCCTTTGTTTTCATATAGTTTATCTACACTTAAAATGGCAGTTTCACTCTGTAGATTTTGAAATACATTAGGATCAATATTTTCTATTCGATTCACGCCTATAAACACGTCGAGATCTCCGTCCTTATCGAAATCAAAAAATTGAGCATGGGAGGAGTAGCTGTTGTCATTGAGTCCATATGCCTCTCCTTGCTCGATGAACGTTGGGATACCCTTGTCATTTACACCTTGATTGATGTAGAGCAGATTGTTTCTCAAGGAATCTGTCGTTCTTAGGGTGTTGCAGATATAAATATCTAACCAGCCGTCTTTATTGACATCAACCAAATTCACTCCAGAAGACCAGATTAAGGGATCCTTTTTTTGAATTCCAGCTCTTGTGCTTTCGTTTGAAAACTGGAAATTTCCTCGGTTAAGATAGAGTTGGTTATCTGCTTGATTAGCTGTAAAAAAGACATCGAGTAATCCATCGTTGTTGAGGTCGCCTAAGGCCACACCTGCACCGTTGTAAAAGAATTCATTATCTAAAATACTCAAGGAATCATTTTCGATTAGGGTATTGTTGAATGTAATTCTTGATTGCTCAGGGCTAATGAATTTAAACAACTTCTGATTTTTTGTATTGCACGAACTCATACAAAACGACAGACAGATCAAAAGGAGTATACTTCGCATAGGTATTCAGGTAGAGAGCATAAAATTAATGCAATAGAACGGAACAAAAAAAAATGGAGGGTATTATCCCTCCATTTTTAAAATGGATATGTACTACAAATTAGTATCCAGAATTCTGGGAAAGTACATCAGAACCTTGAATGTCAATTTGAGTTTGTGGAATTGGATAGTATTCGTTTTTCCCTGAGGTAAAGCTAGCACCACCAAATTTGGTAGTTAAATACTTCGATTCATAATTGAGGTATTTATTCAATTCGTCTGCAGCCACTCCCCAACGAACTAAGTCAAAGAAACGATTTCCTTCACCTGAGAGTTCAAGTTTGCGTTCCATGCGTACTGCTTTAGTAGCAAAGTCTTTTGAAGGGAAGGAAGCGTATTGTTCGATAGCATAGTTTGCTGCAAAAGACCCATCAGGATTTTTCACCCAATGTGCAGTATTTGCTGCTCTAGCTCGCACTAAATTCACATATTCCAAAGCTTTTCCTAGATCACCAGCTTCAATTTCTGCTTCAGCCGCCATAAGGAGTACATCTGCAAAACGAATAATGGTGTAGTTCATTAAAGCATATCCTCTTGTCCAAGAACTTGCATCAGTTAAAGTCCCTTCTTGAGACTTGTAATAGATGTATTTTTTTGGTGAATAAGGCCCAGCGTAGTCTTGCTTACGGATCCAGTTTTTTCCTGGGTGTGCAATCCAATCTAAATACGGGATAGATCTTCTTCCAATCGAGTGATCGACACGAGGATCAAGAGGTCCTGCATCTGCGGTAAAGGAATCCGAAGACTCGATTAAAAAATCGTGTTTTAACGCATCTGCATCTGAAAACTCTTCTCCATTTAATCTAGGCAAACCATTCGCTGTTCTAAAGGCATTACCTAGAGCAATAGATGGTTGGAAGAATCCACAACAGTTTCCTGGTCCGTCAGAACCGGTGTTGTAGGGATAGTTCAAATCGTCAAAATAGTTTGCATTTTGAACACTTCCAGAGTTATTAGCAGATTCTACATCAAACACGGCTTCTTTGTGGTTATCATATTCAGCATTGAAGATATCAGGATAGTTATCTAACAAGCCATATTTTTCACCAGAAGGAGTTTTACCACTTGCAATTACTTGATCAAACCATTGTTTTGCGCCAGCGTAATCCTTGCTATACAATTTGGCTTTACCGACATATGCCGCTGCCGCCCATTTGTTAACTCGACCCGCTTGTGCTTGAACTTCTGGGAGGTTATTGAATGCATACTCAAAGTCTGCAATAATATCTTCCCAAGTTACCCCTGGCGAGTTTGGTACAGAAGGGATCTCAGCAGCTTCTATAGTTTCATCGATATGAGGCACATTATTAAAGTGCTTTTTAAGGTCGAAATAGAAGTGTCCTCTAAGTAATCTTGCTTCACCCGATACTCGAGCAGCATCAGCAGCAGAAATACTTTCTGACATGGCTACCAATTGCAAGACTTTATTTGCTCTTGAAATACCTTCATATCGAGCATTCCAAAGCGAATTTAAGTCACCTGCAGTAGCGTCAGTTTCGTAACGTTGAATCGGGTTGATTGTGCTGTAATCTCCTGGGTCAGTCCCTTTGTTGGCTTCTCCTCCAGCGATTGATCCTGTTACCCAATTGCTTGGACCTTCAAAACGGTTTCCAAAGACCCCGTTAAGCGCTGAGTAGGCTCCAATCAAGGAACCATCAATACCACTCGCTGTCGTTAGCTGACTTTCTCCAAGAGATCCTGTTGCACCGACATTTAAGAATTCATCCTCACAGCTCACTGTGATCGCAAACGTTGCAGCAAGGGCAACGGCTACGTTTTTAATTTTCATCGTTTTCATCATTTTCATCATTTTCATCATTTTTATTATTTATTAATTCTGATATTCAACAAGTAACTTGGAGTTACAGGGTAGTTCCCTACGTCAATACCAAAGTTAGTATCCGCACCACCGATCATAGGATCTAATCCAGAATAGTTGGTGATGGTAAATAAGTTATTCCCAGAAATACCTACAGATAAATCACTTAAACCAAGTTGATCAAGGATCGCACCAGTAAAGTCATAACTAAGCGCTAAGCTTTGTAATCTTAGGAAGTCTCCGTTTTCAACATACCAAGAGTTTGCTGCACCATTGGTACTGATATTAGAAGCACTTTCCCAGATAGGAGCAGCGGCATTGTTTCCTAATGCTGGAGTCCATGAGTTTAACGCATTGATTCCTTTTGCAGAGCCTTCAAAACTTCCAAAGAAGTCCGTAAACCATTTGGATTGGTTAAAGATATCCGCTCCTACTGAAGCGTAGAAATAGGTATTCAAAGAGAAGTTCTTGTATTGAATGTTTAAGTTTAAACCTCCAGTCCAATCTGGAACAGGACTTCCAATATAGGTTCTATCATCAGGTGTGATTTGACCGTCTCCATTGACATCTTCGTATTTAAAACGACCTAGACCAGCTCCCGGTTGGTTCGAAGCATCTGCTTCAGCTTGAGAGTTGAAATAGCCATTGACTTTATATCCAAAGAAAGTAGAAAGTGACTGACCAACAGCGTTACGAACAGGAGCAATTCCTCGGTATGTTCCCCCATCAAAGTATTCGATACCCTCTGCTAAAGCAGTGATTTCGTTCTTTAAGAAAGAGCTGTTAAGAGTTACCTCATATGCAATTCCTTCACCGAGGCTACCTCTATTCGAGATTTGCATATCCAATCCTTGGTTCAACATGCTTGCGATGTTTACAGCAGGAGCGCTAGCAAAGTTACCTGTTACCCCAGCCAATGGAATTTGATACAACAAGTCTCGGGTATCTTTTTTCCACCAGTCTAAGATGATGTCTACCTTATTGTTAAATAAGGTCATGTCAAAACCGATATTGGTCGTTACTGAAGTTTCCCACTGAGCGTTAGGGTTACCGATACGAGATACCGCAAAACCTTGATCTACTCCATTATTTTGTCCACCTATAGGATAAAAAGTAGCTCCTCGGCTAGAGGCAAATAAGCTGTATTGGTTGGCAGGGTCTACGTTATTAGAGTTCCCCATTTCTCCCCATCCACCACGGACTTTCAAATCATCAACCCAAGACAATCCTTGCATAAAGGATTCCGAAGTAACTCGCCATGCAGCAGAAACTGCAGGGAAAGTACCGTAACGACTGTTCACCCCAAATCGAGAAGAACCGTCACGACGAAGCACTCCAGTTAAGTAGTATTTTTCGTTGAAGTTGTAATCCAATTTACCAAAGGTAGAGGCAAAGTTTACTCCATTATACAAGGAGCTGTTTACTTGAGGATTAGCTACGGTTGACAAGTTAACGAAGTCAAGGTCAGTAGAAAATGGGTTAATCCCAGATCCATTGATTTGTCTTCCAAAACCTGTGTTTAAGGATTCAATACCTCCAAGTACTTTGACACCGTGTTTTCCAAATTGTCCTTCATATGTAATGGTATTGGTAAATACCCATCCGATATTTTTTCCAGATCCTTCAAAAAAAGTATAACTGGCTTCAGGTTCAGAATCTCCTAAATAAGGATAGTTGTAATCTACATAGTAGTAGTTGGAAACCGTTCCACCAACACTAGATCGAACAGTTAAACCATCCATTAATTTAAGATCCGCGTACACATTACCAAAGACACTAAGACTGTATGAAGTATCGTCATTTCCGTTTTCTGTCAAACGACGAACGGGGTTACGTGGGTTATTAAAACCAGCAGCTTTTGTACTTGCATAGCTACCAAACTCATCATATACAGGAATAATAGAGGGCATACGGTAAGCTGCAAGGATTTCAGATTCTTCATATGCGGATTCAATTGAGCCACCACCTCCGGTGGTTTTCGTTTCTCTGTAAGTAGCTTGAATGTTTTCCCCAATAGACAAGAAGCTTGTGATGTCATATTTAGAGTTTGCTCTTAGCGTATGTCTTCTTAAGATGTTGTTGATTAAAATCCCGTCTTGGAATTGAGATCCCATACCGATATAATAACGTCCTTTTTCATTTCCACCATTTGCTCCTAAAGAGAATCTGTGCAGAGGAGCCGTGTTGGTGATCGCGTCATACCAATTCGTTCCTTGCTTGTTGGATTTGATTAAGAAGGTAGTCGTTGGATTCGCTTCATAGGCAGCTTGAATAGCCGCAAGGTCAACACTTCCTACAATTCCATTGGCTCCATTGGCATGAAGGTAGTCTGGTAAAACAGGAGTAGCATTGCTTCCGTATTGTGGGTGCGTATAAGAAACAGCAGTACCGTTAGCGGCAGCGTTATTTTCATAGGCTCTGTGCGTCCACTCTGCCATTTGCTGAGGGTTAAGCATTTTAGGAGAACCGTTTACGTTAGGATCTGTTAGTCCTAAGGTGTAATCTAGAGTAATTCCAGATTCTTGAGTTCTTGAACCGGACTTGGTGGTCATTACGATCACTCCGTTTGCTGCTCTTGCTCCATAGATGGAAGCTGCTGCGGCATCTTTTAGTACGGTAGTAGATTCAATATCACCAGGATTTAAAAAGTCAATATTCGTTGTGGGTACACCATCAACGACATAAAGGGGTTCGTTTCCTCCAAATGCACCGAAACCACGTACACGAATCTGACTCGTAGAACCTGGGCTTCCGTTAGAGATAACAGTTACCCCAGGAATTCTACCTTGAAACTGTTGTTCAATGTTTCCTGAAGGAATGATATTAAGGTCTTCTGCTTTAACAGTGGAAATCGCTCCAGTAGTTTCTCTTTTGGTTTGAGTTCCGTATCCTGTTACAACAATTTCGTCCAAAGCTTCTGCAGAGGTTTGTAAAACAATACTGATGGTGGATTGGTCTCCAACTCGTACAATTTGTTTTGTAAAGCCAAGGCTTGAGAATTGCAGCGATTGATCTGAACTTGCAGAAATAGTATAATTTCCGTCGAAGTCTGTAGTTGTACCTTGAGTTGTACCATCAACGACAACTGTTGCACCTGGAATTGGATTTCCATCCGAATCAGTAATTGTTCCTGAGATGGAAGTTTGTGCAAAAGTGATTGATACAAACATCAAAAGTAATCCTACAAAGAAAGTAGTTTGAATTTTTTTCATAAAATTAAATTTGTTTGTTTTTAATAGTTACTCAAATATATACAAATAATCTCAACTCAAAATAAATTAAGTATAAATGTTAATTTTCTGTTAAGATGAAATGTATAGTTTTTACCATTTCGGCACTCCTGCATTTTAAAAAAATGAACAATTTTCAGAGGGCTATTCAAATCAAAACCATCCTGAAAAATGAAACCCAAACAGTTTTATATTCAATTTAAACTTCTGATAATCATTGGGATAATCAAAGAGGCAATATGAAATAGGGAAATCGAATAAGCTATGAATTAAAAAAACACTAAGTTTATAAATCCAAAAAAGGAGACCATTAAAATTGAATATATTCAAAGCGTTTAACCTCACAATAACTGGATTAAACAAAATTTCAAAACAGCTAGAATACAAAAAAATACAGCAATTAAAAAAACACAAATGCATATGCAACCTTTCCAAAAGAACCGAAGTCAGATTCTACACAAATTACATTTTTTAATCATTTTTATTGTTGGGATGATGGGCTCAATAAATGCACAATTTGAAGTCCAAACAGGAGCCAATGTAGCCCTTGCTGAAACTACCAAAGGAAAAGTGAGAGGATATATTCACCAAGGGATATACACTTATAAGGGAATACCCTATGCAGAAGCCAAACGGTTTGAAGCGTCGAAGCCCTTGAACTCCTGGGAGGGGGTAAAAAGCACAACCATGTATGGTCCTGTAGCACCACTACTAACGCCCACCACTCAAATTCAAGATGAGTCTGAATTTGTGTTTGATCACGATTGGGGTTTTACCAACGAGAATTGTCTTAATCTAAATGTTTGGACTCCTGGAGTTGCGGACGGAAAAAAGCGTCCGGTAATGTTTTGGATCCACGGTGGAGGTTTTACTGCAGGCTCCAGTCATGAACTTCCTTCCTATGACGGTGAGAGCCTCAGTAAGAAAGGGGATGTTGTCGTAGTATCAATTAATCACCGATTGAATGTTCTTGGGTTTTTAGACCTTTCAGCTTACGGTGAGGAATTTAAATACTCCGCTAATAACAGTATTTTGGATATGGTTCGTGCTTTGGAGTGGGTAAGAGATAATATTTCCAACTTTGGAGGAGACCCTGAAAATGTGACCATTTTTGGTCAATCTGGAGGAGGATCAAAAGTGAATACGCTAATGGCAATGCCCAGCGCAAAAGGTCTATTTCACAAGGCGATCAACCAAAGTGGTGCTTTTAGATCGGATATTCTAACTAAAGAAACCACCCAACGCATTGCTGAAGAAACACTTCATGAATTAAATATTGCTCCAAATGAGGCAAACAAAATTCAATCGATCCCTTTTGAAACTTTGTCTGCAGCAAGTTCGAAAGCAATGCAAACAGTTGCCGCAGAATTAAGTAAAAAAGGAGTTGCTGTTTCAGGGTTTGGTTTGAGTTGGGGCCCTAGTGTAGATGGGGAGGCTCTTCCTTTTCAAATACAGTCCCAGGAAGCACTTTCCCTTTCTAAAGAGATTCCATTATTGATAGGTACCGTTAAAAATGAGTTTGCTCCTTTTGCGAATTTGCGATTTCATGGTGCTGATGAGGCCACCATTATGGCATACATTAAGGACACTTACAAGGAAAAAGCAGAGGATTATATCAAGGCTGTAAAAAAGGCGTATCCAGAAACGAAGGAACCTAAAGACCTGATCGATGTTGATCTTATGTTTCGTCCTGGGGCGGTATCACAAGCAAACACAAAATCGTCACTGAAAGGCGGAGCTCCAGTGTATATGTATTTATTTACTTGGGAATCCCCAGTTTTTGATTACAAATACAAGTCTCTTCACTGTATGGAGTTGCCTTTTGTTTTTGATACTGTATCCCTTGCTAATAAAATGACAGGAGGATCTGAGGAGGCTCACGAGTTAGCCTCTAAGATGAGTCAATCCTGGATTAATTTTGCTAAAACTGGAAATCCAAATCATTCAGGAATTCCCGAATGGCCTGTTTATACACCAGAAAATACAGCAACATTTCATTTTGATGTAAAATGTCAAGTAAAACCTCAGCTGGATAAAGAATTATTTGAGATCGCTTTAGGAGAATAATCCTAAAGCAGGTATTCAATTGCTCTCAGCAGGTATTGCATTACCTCTATTTAAGTTTGTTACTGAATTCGTTTTTGATGAATATTTCAAGTTTGATAGGAAAACATTCATCGGGTTTAATGCTATTTTCTTAGCTTGCAGTTTAACCATACCATGAAAAGAATATGACAAAATTTTACTGCTGCAAGTTGCGTCATACAAATTGCCGGATAGTTGTCAGTACCCATTCCAAAACTCATTTCCACATAAGGAGTTGTTGCTCCTGAAACTGCATCTACATCAACGGAAACCTCA
>Ga0209138_1002385_pt1 | contig 14552 bp, 10 predicted proteins | sample SaaInl3SG_22_DNA_FD_184645 | JGI IMG/M metagenome (GOLD analysis project Ga0209138, IMG submission 184645) | Marine microbial communities from expanding oxygen minimum zones in the Saanich Inlet - ESP_153SG_22_DNA (SPAdes) (version 2) | ecosystem: Environmental > Aquatic > Marine > Intertidal...
GGGCCCATGTAAGATCCAAGTCGCCCAGTAAAGACCTCGCTAAATAAAATTTAATTTATTTTAAAGAATTAGCTAAAGTCTGAGAAAGAAAACACTATATATAGTGTGTACACTTGTTTCGATGTCATCGGACGCAGAGACGCGAGAGACAAGCACGAGATAATCGAAAGGCAATCGAGAGGCAATCGAAAGGCAATCGAAAGACCCAATAAACGCGAAAAAGAACAACGATAACAACCATTAATTAAAAGAATAGAAGGCCGCAACCAAGCTGCCAAAAAGCATAGAACAATACCGGAGCGCATAATGCAGATCGATGCACAGACCACAGCCAACACGAAACCCGCAATTTCCCCCTCGATAGACACGCCAAGCCCCGCAGCAACTGCCCCAGGGCAACTTCGAGTTATCAAACGCAATGGTGCTGTGGTTGGCTACGACGCCTCCAAAATCAGTGTCGCGATTACCAAAGCTTATCTAGAGGTAGAAGGTGGCAATGCCGCTGATTCAACGCGCATCCACGAATCCGTCGCGCAGCTGGCCATTCAGATAACAGACATTTTTGGGCGCCGCATGCCCTCCGGCGGCACCATCCACATCGAAGATATCCAAGACCAAGTTGAGCTAGCTCTAATGCGTAGCGGCGAGCACAAAGTCGCTCGTAGCTATGTGATCTATCGCGCTGAACACGACCGGCTCCGTCAGCAGAAGCGCGAGGTTGCAGTCGACAAAGAAGCGCAAATCAGCATTACACTCGATAATGGCGAGCAGGGCCCTCTCGACGCTCAGCGTCTCCGTGTCGTAATCGATGAGGCCTGTGAAGGGCTTGAAGGGGTTTCAGCCGACGCGATCTATAAAGAGACGTTAAAAAACCTCTATCCAGGCGTAAAGATGAGTGACGTGCGTACCTCGCTCGTCATGTGTGCACGGACTATGGTTGAGAAAGACCCAAATTACTCCTATGTTACGGCTCGACTCCTGATGGACACCGTCCGTGCTGAGGCGCTCGGATTCTTAGGCATAGCAGACGCCGCGACTCAGTCCGAGATGCATTATCGCTACGCCGCGACCCTCAAGCCTTATATCGAGAAAGGCGTTGAACTCGAGCTACTCTCCCCTCATTTACTCGAATACGACTTAGGGAAATTAGGCGCTGCGCTGCAGGCTGACAGAGACCAGCAGTTCACTTATTTAGGCCTGCAGACACTCTACGACCGCTACTTTATTCACAGTAACGGCACGCGCTTCGAATTACCTCAGGTATTCTTCATGCGCGTTGCGATGGGGCTGGCAAGCAATGAGGAAAATCGTGAAGACCGCGCGATCGAGTTTTACAATTTGCTTTCGAGCTTTGATTACATGGTGTCGACGCCGCAGCTGTTCAATTCAGGCACATTGCGTCCGCAGCTTTCTTCTTGCTTCTTAACCACGGTACCCGACGATCTCTTTGGCATTTACTCGGCGATTCGTGACAACGCGATGCTGTCAAAATGGGCTGGAGGTTTAGGTAACGACTGGACGCCTGTGCGCGCCCTAGGTGCTCACATCAAAGGCACAAACGGAAAATCACAAGGCATCGTGCCCTTCCTCAAAGTCGTTAACGACACCGCGGTTGCGGTAAATCAGGGTGGCAAGCGCAAAGGCGCTGTTTGTTCTTATCTGGAAACTTGGCATCTCGACATAGAAGAATTTTTAGAGCTTCGCAAGAATACAGGCGACGAGCGACGCCGCGCGCACGACATGAACACGGCTAACTGGATTCCCGACCTTTTCATGAAACGCGTTTTCAACGATCAAGAGTGGACCCTGTTCTCACCGAACAATGTCCCAGAGCTACACGATCTTCACGGCCTCGCTTTCGAAGAAAAATACGCAGAGTACGAGCGCAAAGCCGCTGCTGGGCAAATTGACGTCTACAAAACTGTCAAGGCTAGCGATCTCTGGCGCAAGATGATCTCAATGTTGTTCGAAACCGGTCATCCGTGGATTACTTTTAAAGATGCCTGCAACGTGCGTTCGCCCCAGCAACACATTGGCGCCATCCACTCATCGAACCTGTGCACAGAGATCACTCTAAACACGAATAAAGATGAGATCGCCGTGTGTAACCTAGGCTCTATTAACTTGGTAAACCACGTTGATGAAAGCGGCCTGAACCGCGAAAAGCTTAAGAAGTCGATTACGACCGCCGTTCGCATGCTCGACAATGTTATCGATATCAATTACTACTCAGTGCCACAGGCCGAAAATTCAAATCTGAAACACCGCCCAATTGGCATGGGAATCATGGGTTTCCAGGACGCACTTTATGCCCAAAAAATTCCCTATGCGTCGGATCAGGCTGTTGAATTCGCAGACGTCTCGATGGAGGTGATCAGCTACTATGCATTGAATGCGTCAAGCGATCTAGCCTCAGAACGCGGTAGCTATCAGTCATACAAAGGGTCTCTCTGGGATCAAGGCATACTGCCAATAGACTCGCTAAAGCTTCTCTACGAAGCACGCGGAGTAGACTTCCTCGACGTCAACATGGATCAGCGCCTTGACTGGGACAGTCTGCGCAACAAGATACAGAAAGACGGAATGCGCAATTCAAATGTCCTCGCGATCGCGCCTACCGCAACGATTGCGAACATCAGCGGCGTCTCTCAGTCTATCGAGCCGACCTATCAAAACCTCTATGTTAAGTCGAATCTGTCGGGTGAGTTTACGGTCGTTAACCCATTCTTGGTTAGAGACCTTAAAGAGCTCGGTCTGTGGGATAGCGTGATGGTAAATGACCTCAAATATTACGAGGGCAGCGTACAAAAAATTGATCGAATTCCAGACTCAATCAAGAACATTTACGCAACTGCCTTCGAGATAGAGCCACGCTGGTTAGTTGATGCCGCAAGCCGTAGACAAAAGTGGATAGACCAGGCGCAATCGCTCAATCTTTACGTGGCGGGTGCAAGTGGTAAGAAACTCGATATCACCTATAAGATGGCGTGGCTGCGCGGCTTGAAGACCACTTATTATCTGCGCGCGCTGGCAGCAACAACGACAGAAAAGTCGACCGTGTCAGACATGAGCCTAAACAAGGTCTCTGCTGAACCGACCGCAGCGGCAGTGCCTCAGGCTTGTTCATTGGACGACCCTGAGTGCGAGGCGTGCCAATAACCTCGCCTACCTGATAAAAGCAAGTAACCTTCTCTTGCTTTTATCATAATCGGTCTAAAAATAAGCGACAAAAGAATGAATGGTTTAAAAACTAAGTGAGTCCACGACACGTATTATTAGGTCTCACTGGACGTGACAAAGCACGAACCACCAACGTCTCGCGCAGCCTGATTAGCGAGAGCAAGAGCGAGAGACCGCACTAAGCGCCGCAACAACCAAAGCATTAGTTACATTAAGTTTGCAGAGACCCTGCAGCTAAAAGAGGAAATCATTATGTTGTCATGGGACGAATTCGATACCGACGCAGCGCTCGATGTTACAGCGCCAATCGTCGAAGCAAAACTTCAGGCAGTGGCCCAGAAAACTGAGACATCTGCCCCGGCTGATTTAAAAGACGATTCAACATCTGGCACGGTTATCGCCGACGAAGACGCGCTCCTCCGCGCACAGAAAGCACTTGAGGCATTGAATATTGCAGAGGGCTTAGAGGAGCTCGAAGGCACAGCGACACGAGTAACGGTCGATGACAAAGCCATGATCAATTGCCGCGCCGACTTGAACCAACTCGTCCCATTTAAGTACGACTGGGCGTGGCAGAAATACTTAGACGGCTGTGCAAATCACTGGATGCCGCAAGAAGTTAACATGAACGCTGATATCGCCTTATGGAAGAACCCTAACGGACTCACTCCAGATGAGCGGTTGATTGTAAAACGCAATCTGGGGTTCTTCTCAACAGCCGATTCCCTCGTAGCTAATAACCTCGTGCTGGCAGTCTATCGCCTGGTAACCAATCCTGAGTGTCGCCAATATATTCTGCGCCAAGCATTCGAGGAGGCTATTCACACGCACGCCTATCAATACTGCATCGAATCGCTCTCGATGGATGAAGGCGAAATCTTTAACATGTATCACGAAGTACCGTCTGTCGCGAAGAAAGCCTCATGGGGCCTCAAATATACCCGCGAGCTCAGCGACCCAAAATTCAACACGGGCACTAAAGAGAACGATCAAGCACTCCTCAAGAACCTGATTGCATTCTACTGCTGTTTAGAAGGCATCTTCTTCTATTGTGGATTTACTCAGATTCTATCGATGGGCCGTCGCAACAAAATGACCGGCACATCTGAACAGTTCCAGTACATCTTGCGCGACGAGTCTATGCACCTCAACTTCGGTATCGACATGATCAATCAGATCAAATTCGAAAACCCTGGCCTATGGACAGACGAGCTTAAGCAAGCATCAACGCAGATGATCTTAGAGGCTACGCAGCTAGAGATCGAATATGCCCGCGACACAATGCCGCGTGGTGTCCTAGGCATGAACGCCTCGATGATGGAAGAGTATCTTCAGTTCATCGCAAACCGTCGTCTAGTGCAAATTGGCCTACCCGAGCAGTTTGTTGGCGCGGAGAACCCCTTCCCTTGGATGTCTGAGATCATGGATTTACGTAAAGAGAAGAACTTCTTCGAGACCCGTGTCATCGAATACCAGACCGGCGGGGCGCTGACTTGGGATTAGTCTTTCCCGTGACTGACTAAAGCGAAACGAAAAGGCGCTTCCCACACTACTGCGCTACGGGAAGCGTCAACAACAGTTTATTGATAGGGGTAGTTCGCGTGAGCGACAAAAAGAAAGTGGACGCGCCCTCGAGCGCGGAAGACTCTGAGCGCACCTTGGTCACCCTAGACCAGCTCAGCCAGACGATCGAAGTCATGTCGAGCGTGGTTAATCGCCTGCGCGCGCATTTGAGTGAGCAAGTTGCCGCTACTTTCAAAAACTCTGAGCCCACCCCAGAAACGAAGCAGTCTCAGAATCTGATCGTTGAATTACCCGCAGAGCCAGAGCAGCGACGCGACCCTCACGTGACGCTCCACTAGCGAAACGGCAACTGCCTGAGGCCATTCACAGGCTACCTGGCGCTCATAAGGCTCATCGGATGAACGATTCCTCTGCGCTCTCCCAGCCAGCACACCCGTCTAGTAGAACGCCTGAATCGGGTTCTTTAGAGGTTGGCGCCCTTGTTCTTGCCGCAGGTTTTAGTCGCCGGTTCGGCGCAACAAAATTATTAGCCGCGCTACCCGAAAATCAGCAGATAAGCCTTTTCGAACAAACTCTTATCAATCTCTGCAAGGCCCTACCCACTATCATAGTCGTCTACCGTCCGGAACTTCGCACTCAATTCCACGAAATTCGAGACAGAGCAACACAGCACTATCCAGGCACCGTAATAACCTTGGTCGAATTTAAGCAGGCTGAGTTGGGAATGGGGGCGAGCCTCGCTTTTGGCGCCAGCCACATTGACGGCTGGGATGCCGCTCTTGTTTGTTTAGCCGACATGCCCTATGTCATGCCTTCAACCTACTCTCTGGTTGCAGATTCGGTTCGCCCTGAATCGATCGTTGTCCCCTGCTACCGCGGCGCGCGCGGCCATCCTATTGCGTTCGGCTCGGCCTATCTCGAGGAGCTACGCGCCCTTGCAGGAGACGCAGGAGGGCGCGCCATACTAGACATGCACAGCGCAAAAATCTTTACTCTCAATGTCGACGATGACGGTATACTCATCGATATTGATACTCAAGATGATCTCGATAAACGACTATGAAACCCGATTCGCTAGCTGTTGACTCAATGCGTGCGTTCAATGCAGACGCCTTGAACCGGCAGTGCTCGAATATCCGGCAGCGAGCCTTGATCACTCTAATCACGCTTGTTGCGATATTACTCGTCTTTTTTTCTAACACCGCACTCTATGCTGATGAGGCTCGCGCACGCGCGGCAATGGCGGATCCAGAGAACCCTCTCGTCGCGGTGTTCACCTCTAAAGGCGCGTTTTACATTGAGCTATACACGCGCTCGGCGCCTCGCAACGTAGCACGATTCATCGCACTCGTTAGCGGTGACTATGAATTCCCAGGAACTGAGTTGAAATCCCGTTACTACGATCAGTCCAGTTTTCACACTGTCGTGCCTGGTCGCACACTGCGGGCAGGAAATCCCGCGCTAAACCGTTTCGGACTGCAGCCTGAGTCGATTCGCGCCGAGATCGACGGCGCAGCTCTTGGCCTCGACACGCGCCCATTATTCAGCAGCAGCGCCGAGGTTGACCCGAGTCTCGCGATCGCGAATAGAGAGGATTTCGAACGCGAAATTCTCGCCCCTCTGTATCTAGCAGAGGGAATAGATACCGCACAAGCACTGAGAAACCAAAGCGAGAAAATGATGCAACGTCTGCAGCAGATGAGTGTGCTCGATGTTCTCGAGAACCTCGGCCACCGCTACTCTGCGGCATTAGGAACACAACCCATTACTCAAGGCACCGTTGCGCTTATGACAACCACACCGGGCGAGACTGGCGTCGAACTCGTCATCAGTTTGCTCCCAAGCCCTTGGCTTGATGGTCGCGTCACCCCCATCGGCAACGTGGTTGACGGAATGTCGGTAATCGGTGAAATAGGCAGCATTGAGGTAAACCCTCGACGTAATGCAGAACTTGGTACAACGATTTATTCAATGCGTATTCTTTAAAAAAATGGCGTGAGCGATTGCAGGAGAATCTTATGAGCCGCAAGAAAAAAGACAATGCAAAGCAAGGCACTTATGCGCTGTGTATAACGATGGGTATTGTGCTCGGCTTCGGCCTTGGGGTTATTTTTGAGCAGTTGCTTATAACCACTCTCGTTGGCGCGGTGGCCGGTTTCCTCGCCGCAGCCAAGCTGACTCGCTAACCCAGTGCGGCCCACTCGGAGCCGCGAGTCCTAAAACCAACTGCAGAGCCTATTTTAATAGCTCTAAGCGGTAAGGCGGCAGGGAATCGAGAATAGTTCGGCCATAGCGCTGAGTAGAAAGCCGCTCATCAAAGATAGTGATCTTGCCCGTGTCTTTTTCATTGCGTAGCAATCGCCCCGTTGCCTGCACAAGCTTAAACGCAGCGTCAGGGACGGTCAGTGTCATAAAGGGATTAAGCCCCTGCTGCTCTACCCATTTGGCTAACGTCATTTCTATCGGCTCGTTGGGCACCGCAAACGGGATTTTTGCAATGAGGACATGTGTGCAATATTCGCCGGGCAGATCGACACCCTCAGCAAAACTTGCTAGCCCGAATATCAGGCTACCTTCCGCGGCATCGACTCGCTGCTTATGGTATTTAAGCAGCTGAGATTTCTGGAAATCGTCTTGGCACAGTACACGATCGAGCCACTCACGCGGCAATTGCCCCATCACGTCAAGCATCTGCCTGCGACTACTAAATAGCATGAGTGAACCCGCTTGGGGATCGACGAGACGCGGAATAGCCTCGGCAATAAACGCTGTGTGCTTGTCGACCTCTGCTGGCAAACAGTTCATCTTGGGCACAGACAGTGTCGCCACCTCATTAAACTTAAACGGACTCAAGATGCGCAGATAGGAGGCATGCTCTGGCAGCCCCGCGCGCATTTTTAGCATTGAGAATTCGCCCAAAGCGGACAGTGTCGCCGAGGTAAGCACAGCGCCTGCACAGCGCTCCCATAAGCGCTCTTGTAACGCATCAGCCGCCAGAACAGGGCTTGTTGCAAGCGTAATATCCGGAAATGCGTCACTGGGATTATAGGTTAACCAGCGCGCATTAGGCGCCTTGCCCTGTGGATCTTCGCCTGCGTAATTGGACCACAACGAAAGACACGATTCCGCGCGCTGCAACGCACTTCCCGCAAGACCGTACCACTGCTCAGCAAGTTCTCGACGCGCAGGCTCACCGCCCTCCTCTAACGCCTCTTTTAATTCGTCGACTACAGCGCGCAGTCCTGTGCCATAGCGCGTAAAGAGCGTCGCCAAATTTTGTGCAGCAGCCCGAATAGGCGCCGGGACAATCCCAAGCTCAAACGCATACTGAACTCGATCTTCGTAGCTTTCTCCTGTGTCCGCCGCCTCGGCAATCTGTTCGAGTAGCACCCAGACCACATCAAGCTCGCTGCGTAGACTCACCCCTAGCGTCGTAAGTGACTGCAGCGCCTTCGTATCGAGAAATTCGTCTTTATTAAGGCCTTTGAGTAATTTCTCTGATTTCTCAAGCCACCCCGCCGTCGACTTTATGCGGGTTGTCGACGCGAAATGATTATTGCTCTTCAAGGGCAAGTGGTGAGCCTCATCAAAAACATAGAGACACTCCTCGGGCTCCGGCAATATCACTCCGCCACCTAGGGCCAGATCAGCGAGCACCAAATCATGATTACTCACAATACAGTCCGCTTCGGTCATCGAATCGCGCGCTTGGTAGAAACAACAATTCCTAAAGTTACTGCATTTTGGCCCCATGCACTGAGAATTATCCACCGTTAGAGGCCGCCAGTTTTCCTCCGTTATCAAGTCCTTCCAGGAGTCTCTGTCGCCGTCCCAAACCCCTTTGCTTAACGCATCGAGAAGTTTCTCGTAGAGAAGCCTATCGCCATGACTCGGATCACTCACATCGTCGCCATAGAGATCCATCATTGCCTGCATCGAATCGCCGCCGCTGAGCAGCATGTCGAGCTTAGAAAGGCACAGATAACGGCCTCGCCCTTTCGCCAGAGACACGGAGAAATCTAATTCGGACGCGTCGAGGATTTCGGGAAGATCTTTTTGCGTTACCTGCTCCTGCAGCGCGACGGTGGCGGTCGCTATAATGACCTTCAGGCCAAGTTCACGGGCTATCGGCAAGACGGCCAAGGTATAGGCCATAGTCTTACCAGTGCCGGTGCCGGCCTCAACAACAACAATCGGCGGCGGGCCTGCGTGATTCGGCAGGCTGCCAAACGCTTTCGCTATTTCGGCAATCATCAGCCGTTGCCCATAGCGCGGGGTGAGTTCCTTCGCACTAATCATCTGCCGATAGGCACCTTGGATTGAGTCTTTTACAGATTGGGCTAGCATGGTGTTCCAAGGTATGAGTAAGTAGGTGATTAAATCTGTGAGATACGTCAGCTGCGCATCCCGCAGGGCCTGCGCTGCCTGCTAGTAGCCACAAAAGCTGTGCAAGCTGTGACCCTTCGAAGTATAGCAGCAAGGGTAGATTTGGCCGAAAAATATCGACTTACAACCGCGCTGCCTGCATGCAACCAACCTTTCGTGCTTAGAGCAGACAATCGACATTGACGTAATTCTTTGTGTCGGCAGGGATTCAACATCTGATAAACTCTGCCTTTATAGCATTCAAAAAAACAAACACGGTTCACGTTATGACAACATCTAGCAATCCAACCTCAGACATTCCAGCGACAGACGCAGCAGCAGAGACGAAGGCTGACGACGCACTCGAGATTACTGAGGCGATAGACGCCGCTGCACCAGACGCTGAGCCGCCGACGCTAGACGTGAGTACAGAGACAGTTGTTGCCGAATCCGCGCCGACGGTCACTCAAGCCGAGAGCTTAGAATCGAGTGCTCCGGAACCTGTGCGGGAAAAAACACAGCCGGTCTACGCAGATCCAAGTGCTGAACTCAGTATTTTAGAGCCTCTCATTCAAGCCTTGACCCCCAAACAAACTACAGAAATAAACTCGCTAGGCAACAGACTAGGTGAAATACGCAAGCAGCTGCCCGCTGAAGCCTCGCCTGAGAAAGAAAAAGGGCAGGCGCTGCATACAGCTATGGTGGAATTGCTTGCTCAAAACAAAACCCATCAAGAAGACATGAGCGCAAAAGCAAACGCATCTATCGAAGAGCTGAAGCTCGCTTTAGATGGCGGGCATTCAGACGCCAGCTTGTCTGCTTGGGATAAGATTCAGACTGCATTAATGCCCCTTAGTGGCAAACTGCGTAATGCCGTACAAAAGCAGTTAAACGAACACAGAGCACGCTACCAGGAATTAAAGGATTGGAAGCTTTTCGCCTCCGCCGAGAAAAAGAAAGAACTTATTGCCGCTATGCAGCTGCTCTTGGAATCGGATATTCAAGGCGCGGAGCGCGCTAAAGCGATTAGCGCTGCGCATCAAGAATGGAAAACGCTGGGTCGGTCACAGCAGAATGAATCGCTGTGGAAGAAATTTAAAAAGCTGTCTGACGATGCCTACGCTCCGTGTAAAGACCATTTTAAACAGCGCAAACAATCGCTAGTTGAAAATTTCGACAACCGCGTCGCGCTTTGCACGCAGCTCGAGGCTGATTTTGAGCGTCTAAGCAGTGCAGACACAACAGCAGCTGAGAATGACGACTCAAGCGAGAATGCCAAGGCAAACGAACAGCGCCTCGCAGCGGAAATCGGCACCATTATCAGCGCTGCAGAACAGCGCTGGAAAGACACCGCGCCGGTTGAGCAAGCCAAGATAAAAGAACTGCAAAAGCGCTATTACGGACTTCTCAATAATTTGCGTAAGTTACGCCGCGAAGCGAGCCAAGAGAACGCCAATCGCAAACTCGAAGCGATTGCCCAAGCCGAAGCCTTAGCGGCCTCTGATGACCGTGCTGAAGCTATGCGTGCAGCCAAAGAGCTTCAACGCCAATGGAAAGAAATAGGCCCTAGCAATCATAAAGATGATCAGAATTATTGGCGCGCCTTCCGCGCCGCGTGTGACAGCATTTTCACCCGCGAGACGGGCGAATCAGCCGAGGGCAGACCACGCCGAGAAAACACTGCGAGTCGTAATTCGAAGACAGCCCATGCCAATATCGACATAGCGAAGGTCAGCGCCGAACTCGACGCATTGCTCAGCTCGCTTGAGTCACTGCTTGCCCTTGATGACGAGGAGTTTAGACAAGCTCGTGAGCAGTACCAAGATCAGTCGCAACAGTTCTCTGCGGCACTCAGCCCTAAGCTTGGGAATCGCGGCAAAATCTATACCGAGCGATTTACTACGCTTAAGCGTCGATTCGATACGCGTTATAAAGCGCTTCCCGACAAGAGACAGCAGCAGCGGATCGCGACGGTGAGCGCATTAACTGACAAGCTCGACGCATTTGAAGCAAGTCTCCTAAGCGCTAAAGACGCGGACGAGTTTGCGACTGCGAAAGCTGCCTTTGATTCGGAAGACTGGAAGACGCTAACAAAGCCTGATGACGATTCGTTCACAGCCATTTTAGACGCACGCCTCGCGTCGTTACTCAAGGCTACCAAAGCTGCCGATCTAGACAAGTTAAGCAGTGAGGCGGCAATCAGCGCCGCAAGGCTTTGCACAGAACTTGAAATTAGCGCCAATGTAGACACGCCAAGTGCAGATCAGGCGCTCCGCATGCAGTTGCAATTAGAGCAGCTTAAAGCCGTGTTTGGGCAAGCCAAGCGTTCAGCTGCTGACGTTATCAAGCACTCGCGCGATGAACAGTTGAGACTGCAATGCCTAGGCCCCCTCTCGCCAGAAAAACGAAAAGAACTGCGCGAGCGCTTTGACGTTGCGGCTGCAAAACTAAACCGCGGATAGCACGCTGAGCTATGATTGCTGGTGTAGCGCAGAACCGCCCCCCCCTGCTCGCCAGCTAGGCTTTGAGTAACGCGCTATTCGCATAGCTGCGTAGCCAATACGGGTGCAGCTCCGCAGCTACGCCGTTCAGACGATGCTCGAAGGCCAACAAGTCGTCTGCTTTGGCTTGCCAATCTGCGAGAATATCTGAGGCTTTAAGCGTTTCAGTCTCGGTGAGTTTCCCCGCGGCCAGCAATCGCTGTAGCGCAAGATAATTAATGTCCTGAAGCCGATAATTAGCAAGTATTTGCGCATCGATTGCCGTAGCAATTTTTTCAGGCTCATCCGAATCGAGTTCCAATTCTTCTCCAAACGCCACATGCACCGCGCCTTTTTCGCCCATCATCCCCGTCACTATCGAACGAATGTCACTGCCTTCGTCTTTCTGAAACCCGCCCTCTTTCTCACGCAAATAGAGTTCTTGTGCCTTCAGCGTATCGCAGGCATCGTATTGGTAAGAAAGAGTCACCGGAATGATATGCAGCCGGCCTAGGCTCTCACGCATCGGTTCTTTGCGGTGTGCGATAGCGAGCATTTTCAACAGCGCAGGGTCAGTCCGATCTATTCCGTCTTTCGCTCGGCCCTCACGCTGCGCTATCCAAACATTATTTCCCGTCTCGATGCAGTAATGGATGTATTCTGATAACAACCTTAGTGAGGCAAGCAGCTCTCGTCCCTTAACCGAACGCTTAACGATGAAGCTTTTATTAAGCCTCATCAAATCGGACACAAAGCGCTTCTTCAATAGATTATCGCCAATCGCTATCTGTAGCGTCTCGAATCCTGCGTGATAAAGCATGTAGTTTACGAACGCTGGGTCCATGGCGATATCGCGGTGATTGCAAATAAAGACATAGCTTCGCCCAGGCCTCAGATTTTCAAGACCCGAATGCGTGAGCGACGTCGTCGTCTCCTCGATCATCTTGTCCATGTATGTCGCGATCACGTGCTGGATTTCACGGATGCTATCGACGCCGCGCAGCTGCTTTTTTAACGTTGATCTCGCGAATATTCGCGCTGCGAAAGGGAGGACGCGTGAGAAATTAGGCGCATAAAAGCGGGCGATACTGTCGAGCATTTCAGCATCTCGCAGCAGTGACTCAAGGACCGCTTGCACCTCATCGTCTTGATACGGCCTGATCTCTTGAAACTTGTCCATATTCCCTCGACATAGTAGGCGTTCACGATCGCTTTCGTAAGTTGATGACACTCACCTGAAAGGTGGTGCTGCCTGACATTATTACTGGGCGAATTTTACTGGTTTCCCACACTAATAGGTAGCGAGGCTTCTGTGATTAGCTTTGACGTTCTCTACGCTATTTGTGTTCGACGCTTAGAGAATCGACATACGCATTCAACGAGTCTAGCAGCGACTCGACCTCAGCCCCTCCTCGCCCCCTCGCCTCAGCGACACCGGCAGCGTAGATTTCTCGGGCATGCCTGTCATTGACGCGGGACAAACAAAAGCTCTGCCACTGCTTGCACTCGTCGTCCGTGAGGGTCTCAGGGTAATTGCGCGCGCGATAACGAAACAGCATCTCTTTTAATCGCGGGTCTCTAAAGGGGATATCCAGACGCCCAAGATCGGCTGGCGCTGACCGGCGCACGGTCTGCATCAATTTTTTGTCTGAGTCACCAAAAAAGCCCGAATAAATCATGAAGTCAGGATCCGTCTCGGCCGCGCCTTCGCTTGCACGCCCAAACGCGGCCGTCACCGTTGCCGCTGCGTCCACTGCTGCTTGAATAACCTCAAAATGCCGCTTCCAAATTGTATTATCTAGGCCGTAGCGGGCCGCAAGCGCCTCATCTAGCACCCCTATTGGTGCTATGACTGGGCATTTATTTGTTGCAATGACATGCAGCGGCACCGTCTCCTCTCCTTCGGGAAGTTCGCTCCGACGCTTATAGAGTCTCGTCGCCAATTCCTCGGCGGAAAGGCTTAGCCAATGCGCGGGGTCTACCCGAAGATCGCATGCGATAATTGCATTATTGTTAGTGGGATGCGGACAGAGCGGCATGACAAAGGACAGACAACCCTGTCGCGCAGGAAAAGCCATCGATACAAACAGCACTGGTTTATGTGTCACCAGGTCAAATTGCGCCCGAACCGCAGCCTTCGACCGAAGCCCGTAGGCGTAATCATACAGTTTAGGCTGTGCTTTGCGCAGGAGTTTTGCCATCTCAATAGTTGCAATAACATCAGCAAGCGCATCATGCGCCGCGCCGTGCTCGATACCGTTAGCCACCGTCAGCTGATCTAGCCTAAAACTGCGCGAACCGTCTTCACGCAGCGGCCAATTAATCCCATCGGGGCGAACGCCAGCGCACAGGCGCACGACATCGATAAGATCCCAGCGTGAATTCCCGTTCTTGTATTCGCGCTCGTAAGGGTCGTGGAAATTGCGGTAGAGCAACTGCCTTGTCATCTCGTCATCGAAACGCAGACTGTTATAGCCTGCGACGCAGGTACCGGGCTCTGAAAATTCGGCGAGGATGCGCTCGATAAACTCACGCTCGCAAAGTCCTTCAGCAGCAGCCTTCTGAGGCAAGATGCCGGTGATATAGCAGGCCATCGGCTCAGGGAGGAAATCCGGACTCGGCTTACAATAGAGCAGCAGAGGCTCACCGATAATATTTAGGTCTTCATCGGTGCGGATCCCTGCGAACTGCGAGGCTCGGCCGCGCTTCGCGTCTTTACCAAAGGTCTCGAAGTCGTACCAATAGATGCTTTTGCCCGCCATCCTTATCCTCTCCAATTTTCGCTCTAATTCGATGCGGTTATTGGCGCTCCGCTGTATGCAAGACGCCACTTCGCAGAAAGGCGTTCGCGGCGATTACAGCGTGGCGCGCAACTGTAGTAGACTTATCGGCGGTTAGCCTCTCAACCTCAGCTTAGAGGGCAGATCATTTCGAGAAACGAGGCACTCGGGCTATTCATAACAGTCAGCAACATCAAGAAAAATAAGGATAAACGAGCTACAT
>Ga0209138_1002390_pt1 | contig 14542 bp, 12 predicted proteins | sample SaaInl3SG_22_DNA_FD_184645 | JGI IMG/M metagenome (GOLD analysis project Ga0209138, IMG submission 184645) | Marine microbial communities from expanding oxygen minimum zones in the Saanich Inlet - ESP_153SG_22_DNA (SPAdes) (version 2) | ecosystem: Environmental > Aquatic > Marine > Intertidal...
CATTAAGAATATTAGAAGCAATACCTTCAGAAGCTTTTTTTAGAAAATCTGAATAGGTACTATATCCTTTGAACAAATCTCTTACAATAATTAGCGACCAACGATCACCTAATAAATCAAGCCCTACAGCACATGCACACTTTGGTTGTGTGCCTAAATATTTATATTTCTCTCTCATCTCGATTTTGTCTAGTCATGAAAACAAATGTTTAATTAAAATGTATTCAAAGTTAAACAAAAACTTTAATTGCGATAAAAAATTAACGTTTAATTTACGATTTATAAACTTATTTTCGAGGCAATACAGCCTCAATAAGAACTCCGAGAAGACCAAGAAAAATCCCAAGTAAAAACCCCTCAATTGGATTACGACCCTTGAGTTCAGCGATATACTTTCCTAAAAATCCGAAGGCTGCGATGACCGCGAAAAGCACGAAGTAGACGATCCCAAGACTTAACATAGACTAAATTTTGAAGTCAAAGATATCTCTATCCCTCAAATACGGAAGTTTTTTGCGAACCCCCTGAAGCTCATTTTGAAAAAGCGTGTGGACTAAAACGCACTCACCCTCTTTCATACCCATAGACTCACCCATTGGAGTAAAAGTGACGCTGTGACCAGGATACCCTTTAACTTTAGGGTCATCCCCTATGCGATTGACCCCTATTGCATAACATTGATTTTCAATGGCTCTTGCGCAAAGCAAACTGTCCCAGGCGTTAACCCTAGGAGCCGGCCAATTCGCTACGCATAGAAAAACGTCGTACGGGGCATTATAGCGAGCCCAAGCAGGGAATCGAAGGTCATAACAAATCGATAATGAAAAGGTCCATCCTTTGAACGACGCGAGTACCGGTACATTACCCGATTCAAAAACCTTAGCTTCATCTCCTAGTGCGAAAAGATGCTTCTTATCGTAGTAAATCACCTTTTCATCGGGAGTGACAAAATACATTCGATTGTAGTATTTACCATCAACCTCTACTGCAAGACTTCCCGTCACGGCAGCGTTTTTAGTGAGCGATAACTGTTTCATCCACTCTAAACACTGCTTGTCATGAAGTTCGGTTTGATGAGGGTCATCAATAAAACCCGTGCCAAACATTTCTGGCAAAACAATTAAATCGGCATCTACATTTTCGATGAGCTTATAGATTCTATCTAGATTTACCAGGGCCTTTTTCCAAACGATATCGAATTGCACTAAGGCAACCTGTAATAAATCGGTCTTTAAATCGTCTCTCATGCAGCTAAAGTTACAGTACTTATCTTTGTTATAAATCAACCACCATGCTAAAGACCCTTTTTTCGCTTGAATTAAAAAGTCTTTTTCGATCTCCGACTTGGAAGCAAAATTTATGGATGCGAATCCTCATCGTTTTTGCCATCCTTTATTTTGTTCTAATCTTTCTATCCCTTGGGGTGGGTGCCTATTACATTATTGAAAAGGCTGATATCGGCGAACCTTTTGAGGTGATTAATCGCTATCTCATCTACTATCTCGGTTTTGATATCGTATTTAGGTATATGATGCAACCTATGCCCGTCACCAATGTGCAACCACTGCTTTATCAGAATATCAAAAAGGCAACGGTAGTTCACTTTTCTATGCTGAAAATGCTCTACTCCTTTTTTAATTGGAGCCACCTGTTTTTTCTCATTCCGTTAAGTATCATATTAGTCGTTGAAGGTCAGCCTTCAGGAACTACATTGCTGTGGAGTCTCTCTATTTATTTGCTCCTCCTAATCAACAATTACCTCAATGTTCTAGTCAACCAGAAGAATGCTGTTTTTGCGGTAGTTGCAACCTTAGTTTTAGGTAGTTCAGGCCTACAGTATTTCGGTGTTTTTGACATTACCACCTATACTCAAGTCTTTTTTAACGCGCTATTTGAAAGGTCGTGGCTCGTTGTGCCTATTCTGATGATTACCTTGATCACCTACCATGCCGCTTTTTCGCATTTTAGATCGCTGATGTATCTCGATGCAGGCTTGGCTAAGAAAAACGAACGAACCATTTCAATTAGCGAGAATTACTTCAGTCGATACGGAAAACTAGGGCTTATACTTCGAAATGACGTAGCACTAATCTTACGCAATAAACGTGCTAGGCAAGCCGTATTTGCTGGGTTTTTCTTTATTTTCTATGGCCTATTGTTTTTCACTGGGGCAGTCGAGGCTTACGAAAGTGACACTTGGAAACTGTTCGCAGGGATTTTTGTCACCGGTGGCTTTCTTTTCAGCTTCGGACAATACGTTCCCAGTTGGGACAGCCAATATTACCCGCTGCTAATGACCCAAAACATTACTTATCTGGAGTACTTGAAATCAAAGTATACGCTGATTCAGGTCTTCACTTTAGCTACTACCATTCTCTCTAGTTGGTATCTCATTTTTGGTCTTGAAATTTTCAGTTATGTACTTCTCGGTGCGATCTATAACTTGACCATTAACTCGGTGATTGTATTGTGGGGCGGAGCTTATGTAAGAACCAAAATCGATCTTACTTCGAGTAAAAAAGCATTTGGAGACAAAAACGCATTCAACTATAGAACATTGCTTTTGACGCTTCCGAAAATTGCACTTCCGCTAGCTATTTATGGTGGATTCAACTACGCTCTCGGGCCTTTGGCTGCCAAAATCAGCATCGTAGTGGTATCTATTATCGGATACTTCTTAAAGCCCTTTCTATTCAAAACCATTATCTCGATCTACCAAAAAGAAAAATACGAAACTCTTAAAGCTTACCGTTCATGATCAATGTATCTAACCTCAGTAAAACCTACAAGGACACCACTATTTTATCGATTGAATCTCTCCAATTATCGAAAGGAGAAATCATTGGTCTTGTCGGAAACAACGGAGCCGGAAAAACCACTTTCTTCAGTCTACTTCTAGACCTAATCAAACCATCGACTGGATACATCGAAAACAACGAAATAAAAGTCAATGAATCAGAGGTTTGGAAATCAACGACCGCGGCCTTTATCGATGAAAGCTTTTTGATCGGATACCTAACTCCCGAAGAATACTTCAGTTTCATCGCTGGTCTTCGTTCAGTAAGCAAAGCAGATCTTGAACTCTTTTTAGAGCGATTCGGCACGTTTTTCAATGAGGAGATCTTAGGTAAAAACAAATACATCCGAGATCTCTCTAAAGGAAACCAGAAAAAGGTCGGCATCGCCGCTGCCTTCATTGGCGCTCCAGAGCTTGTTATTCTAGACGAACCTTTTGCCAATCTTGACCCACGCGCTCAAATGCAACTGCAAAATCTGCTACGTCAAATCAATCAAGATTTAGGATGTAGCATTTTTGTCTCTTCTCATGATCTCTTGCATGTCAGCGAATTATGTCAACGTATTCTGATCTTGAATAAAGGCGAGTTAGTCAAAGACGTAACCAAAGGCGAGTTATCGCTCGATGAGCTACGTTCCTTTTTTATGGAAGAAATTGCGGTTACAGAAGAAGAACCCTCTACTCCATTATCAGCGGACGAATAACCTCTGCCCATATCGCATAACCCTTGCGATTCATGTGCAGTCGATCTTCAATAAAAAGATCTTCGCGTACTTGACCCTTTTGCAACATAGAAGAATAAACATCAGCAAAAACTAGACGATCCTCTTTTTTTGCCCTGCGCTCGACAGCTTTATTTAAAGCTTCGTACTCTTTGCGAAGCTCCCATCGAAGGGGGCTAGGTTTAGCAGAGATGTATACAATTTCAACCTCTGGATTCTGCTCCCAAATACGTGTGAAAATAGTATCTAGATGTTCGAGTATGGTTCGGGTATCACGGCCTGCAGCGATATCATTGTCTCCCTCATAAATAAATACCTGCTTCGGCTCATAGCGAAGCACTAAATCTTCTAGATATACATTAAGGCCATATGCTGTTGAGCCGCCAAAAGCCGTGTTGATAATGGGAGAACCTTTTGATAAAAGACCCGCATCACGCCATAATCGAACACTAGAACTTCCTGTAAAAATGATAATTCCTGAGTCCCATGTGGGTAATGGTGAATCAGCAATTTTCGTAACTTCTTCAGCAAAGCTTTCTGCCTGCTTTAAATATTCCGATTCTTTATTTTCTTGAGCATATAGAGAGCACGAAGAAACAATGATTAATGTGCAAAAGCTTTTAATAAGTGGTTGGACAAATCTATACATGAAAGTGAGTTAAAGGATAATTTTATTAAAATTAAATATAATGAGGCTTTTTAGGCATTACTTCTTACTGTTTATCGTTTCATTTTCTGCATTACACGCGCAAGAAGGTTTCTATTACCAGGCGGTGATTAAAAACACTGACGGATCTCCGCTAAAGGAGACCCAGATACGCATACGCATTAGAATCATAGAAGGAGAAACAACACTCCAATTTGAGGAAGAAAAAACCATTACTACCTCTCGTGAAGGGTTTGTAAGTTTCATCATAGGAGAGTCTAAACCTGATGAATTTGCCACCATTAATTGGCAAGGAGAACTTTACCTACAAGATGAGGTAGATACTGGTGAAGGCTATGGGGCACCCACCAAAATGCCATTACTTAAAACACCCCGCTCCTATATTTCAGATCGAGCTATAAGTGTACTTGACAATTCGATTACCTCAGCAAGTATTCTTGATCAAACCATATTGACCGAGGACTTGGCAGACAGCTCAATCACAACCGTAAAACTGGCTGACTCACTAATCACCTCTAATAAAATTGCAAAAAACGCTGTAGTAAAAGAGGCTGTCGCAATTAGTTCAATAAGCACCGAGGCCATCATTGACTCGACCCTTACCAACATCGATATCAGCCCAGATGCAGCCATCGAAGTATCTAAAATCAACATACCCGATGGATCAATTGCTCTAGAAAAGATCAACCTCGAAGACGGCATTATAAACTACTCTAAGCTAAACGTGGCGGATGGAGAAATTCCCTTCTCAAAAATCCTTATCGAAGACGAAGAAATACCCTTCGAAAAGCTAAATATCACCCAGGAAAATATCAACGGGTTAGGCATAGTATCTAATTATACCGGCGGATCAAACCTTAGCATCACCGAAACCACCATCGATCTCGATGATGAAATCACTCTAACAAAAGTAACCGCCGATCTTACAGGAGATGTATATAATGTAGATTCAGAGCGCGTCCTTGAAGTAGGAAGCACTGATAACGCAGCAATTTATACCGGAAACGTAACAGGAAACCTCACCGGTAACTTAATCGGCGGTGGCGATAGAACTATCCTTACCAACGGAAACAACACCACACTCCCAAGATATTTAGGAGATGTTTATTACCGCGAAGATGATGGAACAGAAACGCAAGTAGTTGACACCAAAAACAAAATTTTCTTCGGAACATTAAAAGGAAATCTAGAAGGCAGTTGGAATGGTAACATCTTCGGTGAAGACAATGAGGTCATTCTTGATCCAATAACTGACGATGGTAGTGCGCTATTTACTGGAAATGTGGTGGGAAATGTCACTGGAGATGTTACAGGTAACGCTGCCACCGCTACCGCCCTAGAGACCGCAAGAAATATTGGAGGGGTTAGCTTTGACGGAACAACAGATATCAATCTGCCAGGGGTAAATCAAGACGGTAATCAAAATACATCCGGTAACGCTGCCACCGCTACCGCCCTAGAGACCGCAAGAAATATTGGAGGGGTTAGCTTTGACGGAACAACAGATATCAATCTGCCAGGGGTAAATCAAGACGGTAATCAAAATACATCCGGTAACGCTGCCACCGCTACCGCCCTAGAGACCGCAATAAATATTGGAGGGGTTAGCTTTGACGGAACAACAGATATCAATCTGCCAGGGGTAAATCAAGACGGTAATCAAAATACATCCGGTAACGCTGCCACCGCTACCGCCCTAGAGACCGCAATAAATATTGGAGGGGTTAGCTTCGATGGAACAACAGATATCAATCTGCCAGGGGTAAATCAAGACGGTAATCAAAACACATCCGGTAACGCTGCCACCGCTACCACTCTTTCATCAACTCTCCCAATTAGTTTAGGAGGTACCGGAGCAACATCCGAGGCTGATGCAAGAACTAACCTAGGTATGTTTTTCGGAACAGGTTCAATTTCAATAGGGGAAGAAAGTAAAACATTAACTGCGTTAGATTATGGTTTTCTTGAAGATGTAGACTCAAATGATATTGTAATAATAACAGCATCCTCATTAACATTAACAACACCAGGGGCAACATCTATATATGCAAAATGCCTGACGAATTCCATAGAAGTTAATACAGCTAATGGCTCAGATGTTACAACTCCGGCAAGTTTTAGTTTCATTCTCATCAAACAATGACCCGCCTCCTAACCCTCCTACTATTCCTAACCTTCCCGATGGTAGCTCAAAAGAACACCTCGGTGCCGAGTGGTACGGTGAATAAAACAGCGGTTAGAATTATGAACACGAGTTTCGGGCCACTTACAGAAACGGCGACGGCTAACATTCGTATTCATCGTGGGTTTCTACCGCTCATTATGAATGGCTACGAAATCGACTCCGATGGAGATGGAGTAGTTGATGCCTATGATGAATGTCCGAGTACACCAGAGGGTGCTGTGGTAGACAATAAAGGCTGTAAGGTTTTTGCATTAGAACCAGATACTTTCGTCGTAGAAACCTTATCGAATAGCTGTGTTGGGCAAACCGACGGAGTAATCAGCGTAAAAGCATTGAATTTAAATTTCAATTATCGTGTGGAGTTTACAGGGAGTTCTACGACTTTAGTACTAGATAGTACTACTAATTATCAGGGGCAGTTCGATAATCTAGCCACAGGCACTTATAGCCTATGCATAAGTGTGGTGGAGTTTCCTGAATATCGCCAGTGTTATGAGGTGAAAGTAGAAGAGCCCGAGACCCTCGAAGTCGAAGCAATAAAAGATCTATCAAGAGGGGTGGTTTCATTAAATCTATGGGGTGATGGTCCCTATCGAATCAACCTGAACAACACAGAAATTGAGACCACAAAGAATCGTATTGAATTACCGCTAGAACCGGGCTTAAATAGGTTAGGGGTAAGTACCGACTTAGATTGTCAAGGCAGTTATTTCGAAGAGATCTTTGTGTCTGAGAAGGTAATTGTGTACCCGAACCCAACAACAGGGCCTATTCAATTATACTTGGGTGGGCTTGACCAAAATGCACAATTAAGAGTCAGAAATCTTCAAGGCCAATTACTTTACAATCAATCCCTAATTATACCCAACAACAGGGTGATAGAGTATGATTTAAGTCTATATCTACCCGGAGTTTATCTTTTAGAGATCACCGGTGAAACGCTTTCAAATCAAGTAAAGGTGATTAAAAATTAATGAAAAGCCTTCACTCTATAACACTATTCATTAGCCTCGCGCTACTTTTGGGGTGCAAGACCGAACTGCCTGGGGTAGCTCCTGAAGCACCTACCTTACTAATACCTGAAGATGCCACTCCCTGCGAGGTAGGGCAGGTAGTTGGTGACAAGGCGACTGTGCTCTTTGAATGGCAAGAAACAGCAGAAGCCCTATTCTACACTCTTGAAATAAAAAACTTAACTACTGAAGAAGTGATCCTTATCGAGAATATTGAGTCAACCTCACATGAAATACTCTTAGATAGAGGACATTATTATGAATGGACAATTACCGCGCTCAACTACATCTATAAATCGAGAAGTCTCGATCGATTTACCTTCTACCTAAGTGCTGCTGCTTTTACCAATACTGCACCAGCACCCCCAGTTGCAATTTACCCCGAGCAAGGTCAAACCGTGTCGGTTGAACTTGACACGATCACACTCAGGTGGAGTAGTTATGATGCTGACCTAGACGACTTAGTTTACGAACTGATTATTGCCAACAGTGAATACTTAAGCTCAAACCTCACAACTATAACCGGTCTACGCTCTTCAGAATACCAGATTCAACTCTCTCCAAGCACCGAATATTTTTGGAAAATCGAAGCTTTTGACGGGCAAAGTCGCACCGAAAGTCAAGTCTTTTCATTTAAAACCACTCCGAATTAAGAAGACTTTGCTAATTTGTGGCTATGAAAAAGAAAATAGCTAGTCTCACCTTGACTGGGCTACTGTTTAGCTGTACCACTCAGTTACCCGGTGAAGCCCCAGAGAGCTTTTCGCTGATTGAACCCCAAGATGGTTTAGTGATCGATGAAGTGACCTCAGGTCAAATACCTGTACTATTTTCTTGGGAAGCACCATTAAATACCGATTACTACATTGTATCGCTTCAATCTACAGATGTAACTCGGCAATCCATCTTAGATACGGTAGTCGAAACGAATTCGGTACGACTTGACCTACCCGCCAACACCGAAATGAATTGGTTCGTAAGTGCCGTGAATGGAGTATTCAAATCAAATAGTTTACAGACCCACCGATTACAGATTGGAGAGATTATCAACGTAGACGAAGTGGTTGAAGAACCGTTAGACGAGGAATCTCAGAATATTGCTCCGACCATTATAAAGACAAATCCGCCAAACGGTGAAATCATCTCTGGAAACAGCGATGCTTACCTCAAATGGGACTTCTTCGACGAAGATGGCCCAGTAGATACCGCCGACCTCCTTAAAAGTCTATCGTTTGTCATTGAAATCGACACCGATGAATCTTTTGAAAACCCTAGAATCTTTGACCAAGAAGGGAAAAACGACAGATGGGTACCTACCAATCCAAACACTACTTATTATTGGAGGGTGCATGTCAGCGATGGTATAGACCAGACTGATGACGAAAGCCCATTTGTTTTTGAGATCATTCCAAATTAACGTGCTCTTCCACTGATTTTTATTACCTTCTTAGGCCTAATTGAAAGACCTATGAAGAACTTTTTGATTGCCATTGTTATTGGGTTATTGTTCAGTTGTAACCCCACGAACGAGTCCAATTCCTTCGCTTTTGAAGAAGCCACAGTCACTGAATTACAGATTCAGATGCAGTCTGGCACGCTTACGGCTGTCGAACTTGTCTCGGCTTATCTGGAGCGAATCGCCCTTCTCGATCAATCAGAAGGAGGCGTACATAGTATTATTGAAATCAATCCTGACGCACTTCAAATCGCTGCAGAATTGGATGCTGAAAGAGCTAGTGGCAAGATTCGTGGGCCGCTCCACGGGATTCCAGTAGTAATTAAAGACAATATCGATACAGGAGATAAAATGCTCACCACAGCGGGGTCTTTAGCCCTCACGCATGGGCCTGCCCCAAACGATGCTTTTGTAGTCAAACAACTTCGCGAAGCGGGAGCAATCATCTTGGGAAAAACCAACCTATCAGAATGGGCCAACTTTAGATCTAGCCGATCCTCAAGCGGATGGTCAGGTCGCGGCGGACAAACCCGAAACCCTTACGTACTCGATCGCAGCCCTTGCGGTTCAAGTTCAGGCTCAGGAGCAGCCGTTTCAGCGAATTTCGCAACCCTTGCAATTGGCACAGAAACCAATGGTTCAGTGGTATGCCCTTCATCTACTAACGGAGTGGTTGGCATTAAACCAACTGTCGGTCTAGTCAGTCGTGACGGTATTATCCCGATCTCAGAAACACAAGATACCGCAGGCCCAATGGCTAGAACCGTAGCCGACGCAGCAGCACTTCTATCTGCAATGACCGGAGTCGACCAAGCAGACGAGAAAACATTAGCAAGCGAAACCTTTGTAGGCACAGACTATACTCAATTTCTAGACGATAACGCACTTCGAGGAAAGCGCATCGGAATTATGAAAGGCACCTTCGGCAACCATGAGAGAGTGGATATCGTACTCGAATCGGTTATGAAAGCACTAGAAAAAGCAGGGGCTACCGTAGTTATGGATATCGAATTACCCGAGCGCAGAGCCATTGGCCGCTCAGGATACGAACTCATGTTGTACGAGTACAAAGCGGGCCTCAATGCCTATTTCGCCTCGAGACCAGACAGCCCTATTCAAAGCATCGATGATTTGATTGCCTTTAACGAAGAAAATGCAGCTACTGAAATGCCGTTTTTTCAGCAAGAACACCTTCTTCAAGCGGCCGAAAAAGGAGATCTAACAGAACCCGAATACCTTGAGGCTCTTGAAAAGGTAACCTCAAATGCAAGAGCAGCCGTTGACAATGCACTTGCGACGAATGAGCTTGATGCCATTATGGGGGTAACTGGAGGGCCAGCCTGGACAATCGATGTGATTAATGGTGATCACTTTGGTATGGGAAGTTCAAGCCCTGCGGCACAATCCGGATATCCAAACATTACCGTACCGGCAGGTTTTGTTGGAGAACTACCTGTTGGGGTTAGTTTCTTCGCTGGTAAATTCGAAGAAGCCAAACTCATCAGCATAGCCTATGCCTTCGAACAGGCTACTAAAGTGCGTAAAGCACCTCAATTTATTAAAGCATTACCTACAGAATGATACCAGAAATCCAACCCCTTGAACATCGAAGTTATTTGGTCGATGGAGAAATCAAACCATGGACAGGAGAAATCCAAGATGTCTACTCAACCTTAAGTAAAACCTCAGGAGCTTCCTACCAAAAAACTCGTGTAGGCTCAGTTCCTAACCTAGGAGAAAAAGAAGCCCTTGAAGCACTAGATGCTGCCTATACAGCGTATGATCAAGGCAAAGGGGTTTGGCCAACCATGAAGGTGAAAGACCGCATCGAATGTATGACGCGCTTTGTCGAAAAAATGAAAGAAAAGCGCGAAGAGGTCGTTGAATTGTTGAAGTGGGAGATTATCAAGAATCACAACGACGCCTATAAAGAATTCGACCGCACCATAGACTATATCTATGACACTATTGAGGCTTACAAAGACATTGATCGCGATTCAGGTCAATTCGAGAAATATCAAGGGGTGTTCGCGCACATTCGCAGAGGTCCGATTGGAGTGGTTTTATGTTTAGGGCCCTATAACTATCCGCTCAATGAAACCTTTAGCTTACTGATTCCAGCTATCATCATGGGAAATACAGCGGTTTTCAAACCCGCTAAACATGGAGTATTACTGATCAGCCCACTACTTGAAGCTTTTAAAGAAAGCTTCCCTAAGGGGGTGGTAAATATTGTGTTTGGTAGAGGTAGAGCGATTGCATCACCTATTATGAAATCAGGTAAGGTTGATGTATTATCCCTTATCGGCCATAGCACTTCGGCGAATGCACTTCAAGAATTACATCCTAAAGCAAACCGACTGAGAACGGTATATGGGCTTGAAGCTAAAAACCCAGGCATTGTTCTAAAAGATGCTGATCTTGATCTAACGGTGGCTGAATGTATTTCTGGAACATTGAGTTACAACGGTCAACGTTGTACGGCATTAAAAATTCTGTACCTGCAAGAAACGATAAAAGATGCTTTCCTAAGTAAATTCACTGAAGCGGTTGATGCGCTTGCTTTTGGAGACCCTTGGGATAAAAATGCTTTTTTGACCCCACTGCCTGAACCTGGAAAGGTGGCCTACATTCAAGAATTGATCGATGACGCACTTGCCAAAGGCGCAAAGATTATGAATAAAAAAGGAGGACAAGTGAGCGATAATTTTATTTGGCCAGCAGTACTTTACCCAGTAACCAAAGACATGAGAGTTTATAAGGAAGAGCAATTTGGCCCGATTGTACCTGTCGTCTCCTTTGATTCGATTGAGCAGCCTCTCAACGATATGGCTGAGTCTGATTACGGTCAGCAGGTAAGTATTTTCGGGCGACACCACACCAAGCTCGCTCGTCTGATTGACATCTTGGCGAATCTGGTTTGTCGAGTGAATCTAAATTCAGCTTGTCAACGAGGACCAGATATTTATCCGTTCACTGGCCGAAAAGATTCGGGACAGGCCACCTTAAGTGTAAAAGATGCCCTCAGAGCATTCTCTATTCGAACCTTTCTAGCTTTCAAAGAAAACGACATCAATAAACAGACCGTTCGTGATATCTTAGACAGCAATGAAAGTAATTTCTTAAACACCGACTTCATCTTATAACCATGAAAAAACTACTTCTATTGGCGCTTTTTAGTTGCGCTATTTCTTTCGCTCAAGAAAGTCAGTTGGCCGAGGGCCCTTTTAAACAACTCATCATTCGAGGGGTAACGCTTATAAACGGTAATGGAGCGCCACCTATTGGCCCCGTAGATGTAGTGGTAGAAAATGACAAGATTACTGAGGTGAGTGTGGTAGGATATCCGAACATAGCGATCAACCCTAAAAGACGTCCTCAGCTCAAGCCAGGAGGTCGAGAATTAGACGCCACAGGCATGTACTTACTACCCGGATTCATCGATATGCACGGGCACATTGGCGGAAACGCTCAAGGAGCTGACTGGGACTACGTATTTAGCCTTTGGTTGGCTCATGGGGTAACTACCGTTAGAGAACCTAGTGGACGCGGTCTTGAATACACTCTTGACTTAAAGCGACGCGCTGAGAAAAATGAAATCATCGCTCCTCGAATTTTTGCCTACACTGGCTTTGGTCAAGGCGGAGACGAAATCACCACACCTGATGAGGCTCGCGAATGGGTGCGTCAAAATGCTAAGAATGGGGCTGATGGGATCAAGTTCTTTGGAGCAGACCCGGCCATCATGGATGCTGCTCTTAGAGAAAATAAGCGATTAGGCTTAGGCTCTGCTTGCCACCATGCTCAAATGAGTGTAGCTCGATGGAATGTACTTCATTCAGCACGTGCCGGCCTAACTTCGATGGAGCACTGGTACGGTTTGCCAGAGGCGCTATTTGAAGATCGTACGGTGCAAGATTATCCGCTCGATTACAACTATCAGAATGAACAACACCGATTTGAAGAGGCAGGTAAGCTTTGGGAACAGGCTGCACAGCCCTATTCAGATCACTGGAACGCGGTGATGAATGAGTTAATTGATCTTGATTTTACCCTAGACCCAACCTTTAATATTTACGAAGCAAATCGTGATCTTCAACGCGCTCGAAGAGCTGAATGGCATGAAGAATACACCCTTCCATCGCTTTGGAGATTCTACCAGCCTTCAATGATTTCTCACGGTTCATACTGGCATGACTGGGGTACCGAACAAGAAATTACCTGGAAGCGTAACTTCAAACTTTGGATGACCTTTGTGAATGAATACAAGAATCGAGGCGGACGCGTTACTACCGGATCAGATTCAGGATTCATTTTTCAACTCTATGGGTTCGCTTACATCAGAGAGCTAGAGTTGCTTCGTGAGGCAGGGTTTCATCCGCTCGAAGTGATTCGTTCGGCCACCCTCAACGGGGCAGAGGCATTGGGTATTGCCGATCAAGTCGGAAGCGTAGAAGTTGGCAAACAAGCCGACTTTGTAATTGTCGAAGAAAATCCACTTAAAAACTTTAAGGTACTCTATGGTACCGGAGCCGTACGATTAACTAAAGACAACGAAGTGGTTCGTGCTGGTGGGGTAAAATACACCATTAGTAACGGAGTGATTTACGACGCAAAAGGGTTACTCGCGAAAGTTAGAGGGATGGTTCAAGAGGCCAAAGACAAAGAAGGCTTTGAAATCAAACAACCAGGAGTCAACTAAGCATGCAAATACTGGTTGTTCCAGATTCTTTCAAAGAGAGTCTTAGCGCTAGAGAAGTAGCACAGGCTATCTCGAACGGGATTCAATCTGTCAACTCTGAGGTTATCGTAAAGCAACTTCCGTTTTCAGACGGAGGTGAAGGTGCACTCGATCTTCTTCAAAATCTATTTGATGGAGATCTCGTAATCACAAGTACTATAGATGCTATGGGACGTTCTATAAAGGCTCCCTATTTTCGATTTGCTAATCGCAAAACCGCATGGATTGAACTTTCTCAAGCCTCAGGTCTGGCTCAAATTGAGCCCAAACATCGAAACCCAATGATGGCGTCTACCTACGGCACTGGGCTACAAATCAGACACGCACTCGATGCAGGAGCCGAAGAAATTTATTTGGGCATCGGTGGTAGTGCAACTAACGATGGTGGAACAGGAATTCTATCTGCACTTGGAGGCCTATTCTCTAATGCCGAGGGAGAAATGCTCTTACCAGGAGGAGGATTTTTAACCGAACTCGATCACATCGACGTGGAGGCTATCCCTCAGTTTCAATTAAAAGTAGCTTGCGATGTAACTAATCCGCTACTAGGCGTACAAGGTGCAACAGCAGTGTTCGGACCACAAAAAGGAGTGACTCCTGAAATGAAGCCTCAATTAGAAGCAGGTCTAGCAAATTTCAGCAAGCACATTGAATTACTTACCCAAAAATCGGTTGCAGAGATACCCGGTGCAGGTGCTGCTGGAGGATGCGCCGCAGGACTTCACGGGTTACTCGGTGCCGAATTAATATCAGGATTTGAGCTTCTAGCTGAGCTTTCTAACTTAGAATCAGAAATTAAAGAGGCCGATTTAGTGATAACTGCCGAGGGTCGCATTGACGGTCAAAGTATCGAAGGCAAACTTCCTGTCGGTGTTGCTAAACTCACCCAAAAGCACAACAAACCGTTAATCGTGCTTACAGGTAGTATGGGTGAGCATTTAGACCCGCTATATTCCCTTGG
>Ga0209138_1002391_pt1 | contig 14537 bp, 10 predicted proteins | sample SaaInl3SG_22_DNA_FD_184645 | JGI IMG/M metagenome (GOLD analysis project Ga0209138, IMG submission 184645) | Marine microbial communities from expanding oxygen minimum zones in the Saanich Inlet - ESP_153SG_22_DNA (SPAdes) (version 2) | ecosystem: Environmental > Aquatic > Marine > Intertidal...
CCGTACCTGGAACACCAAAAAGAACCGCGGGAATCGTGTCAGAGGTCGTGGTCACCGACATCAAACCTATCAGCATAGCGACTGCTGCTAGCGGTTCCATGCTGTAGGTGAATGGCAGTAACAACGACAGGCCTATTAACCCGCTCAAGCCAGGTATGACCCCCAACACGAGACCAAAAAGAACTCCAACCAGTAAATACAAAAGCCGCAATGGTTCGGTAATACTGACGATTGCCGATCCGGCCGCGTCTAGGAGAGAAACATCCATGATTACCCCTTCTGAGCCAGCGACCTCTCTGCCATCGACTCGGTTAACTCACGCCCGTGACGTGGATCGATATGAACATCAACTAAGAAAGGTTTTCCACCTCTTACGACCTCAACCCCATGAGTGAGTGCCTCTTTCAAGCCCTCTATTGAGGTGATCGGTCCAGCCGACTCGATACCAAGACCGTCTGCGATCTGAGAAATATTGGGTGCCGGGTGGTCAATTGTTTGTCCGACCCAACGGTTTTCCGGATCTCTACCACGATGAATAGCAACCCCTTCTTGATGAAGTTCGTCGTTGTAGTAGCTCCTGTTATTTGCGACGATGATTAACACTGGGATGTTGTAACGAGCTGCGGTCCAGAACGCATTGACACCCATCATACAGTCGCCGTCACCGATCACACCGACGACGAGACGGTCTGAATCCTTGAGTTTCAGTGCCGCACCAACGCACAGACCTGGACCCGACCCTACGCCGCCTCCACCGTCTTTACCGAGATATGACAGAGGATCACTAAACGGCCAATACTTCGTCGGCCAAGCGCGGGCGAGCGAAGCGAAGCTCACCTTCTGTGATCCGACAGCAGTCAAAAGCTCGCGAGCAACATCCACCAGATTCAAATGGCCACCAAATCCAGGGAACTCGGGAACACTCTCCAAATTCTCGCCCAGCTTAGGATGAATCCCAAGCTCTCCGATTAACTCTCGAACAGTTTCGTCGGGATCGGCCACAATTAAAAGATCGGTCGGTGGCAGTTGGAACGTCTCACGTCCCCAACCATTGTGTAAGTGCATGTCCTGGTTCACATGCACAACTTTAGCGGTGACCGGATTGGCTCCAAGTGCTTGACGCAAAACACCTCCCAAATCGACCCACCCTAAACTTACAATCAAGTCTGCTCGCTGAATCGCCTCCCTGCCGGATTTTCCCAGTTTGTTGAACGGCTCACCTACGTGCCTAGGATGATTCGTTGGGACAACTGAATGAGTTTTGAGATCAGTTAACATTTTTCCTTTGGTCTGCTCAACTAAAGAAATACGATTAACCCAATCCTGTTCTTCAAAATTACATTTACCGATCAAAAACACTGGTTGGAGCGCATCTTGTATTAGTGCTGTCAATTGAGACAGTGATTCACGGCTAGGCCCGACCGCTGGTGCCGGCAGAAAGCGTTCAACATTGGGGAATTCAAACTTCCCTTCTAATTCGTTTTCCTGAATCGCTGCATCAAGACACACGTATGTAGGCCCTTTGGGCGAAGTGGCCGCTTGTTGCCATGCCCGCATCATCGACTCCGGGATCGCATCGGCTGAGCCTGGTTGATCGTCATATTTTACGAAATTACGAATCAAAGCACCCTGATCTTGGGCGGTATGCAGCCAATCGATCCACGGGCGACGTAAGGCAGAATCGACTGGACCAGTTGCACCCATGATCAGCATTGGCTGTCTGTCGCACCAGGCATTGAAGATAGCCATGGTTCCATGCATTAACCCAACGTTACTGTGTAACGCGACTGCCATCGGCTCACCGCCCGCTTTTGCAAAGCCTTGAGCAATGGCAACCGCATGCTCCTCATGCAGACACATCAGCATCTCTGGCTGATGATTACCAAGATGATTAACCAGACTGTCATGAAGCCCACGATAGCTCGCCCCAGGATTCAGGGCGATGTAATCGATGCCTAGGCGACGGAGCATCTGAGCTGCCACATCACTACCGTATCGGACATCTTTATCAATATTATTTGGACGATCGATCTCCGTTAAGAATTTCTTGCCGCTCATTTTTGCCTCCATGCTGACCCTGGTGCAGCCGAAGTTTGAGGGTTCCAGTTAATTGCCTTTAGCTCCGTGTAGCTAAGGAGCTCGTCCAGACCTTCTTCCCTTCCAACACCGCTATTCTTAAATCCACCGTACGGTACGTTCCTGAAATGTGTGTTTGTTCCGTTGATCCACACATAACCAACGTTGACTTTACGAGACAAGTACATGGCTGTCGCGAAATCGTTGGTATAGATCGAGGCGGTCAATCCATAATCAACATCGTTGGCAATCTCCAGGGCCTCGTCGAGTCCGGACCACTTAAAGACACTAACCACCGGCCCAAATACTTCGGTCTTGGCAATATTCATAGACGTATTCACGCCTCGGAAAAGTGTCGGCTGAACCCAGTAGCCTCGTTCGAACTCAGGGCCACTTGGTCGACCACCCCCAACCAAGCACTCGGCGCCCTGATCTTTGGCTTCTTGAATCAGCATCATGACCCGATCATATTGTTTCTTAGAATTCATGGGTCCCATATTGACGTCCGGATCAAGTGGATCGCCGATCCGGATCGCCCTAAGTTTCTCGACCATTTTCGCTACGACAGCGTCGTGTAGGCTTTCGTGTAGCAGGATGCGACTGGTTGAGCCACATGACTGCCCTTGCCACGCAAAGTTCATGCCCCGGATCGCAGCGGTTGCAACCTCATCAATATCTGCGTCGGGACAAGCGATCAGTGGATTTTTTCCTCCTAGTTCCAAAGAGACATTTTTGACTGCCACCTCAGATGCCGCGTTTTGAATTTTCATCCCAGTGGGGACAGATCCGATAAACGCGATTCTTTTGATGTATGGATGTTTCACGATCGCTTCGCCTGTTGCTCCTTCCCCTGTCAAAATATTAACCAGACCGGCGGGAAAGTGTTCTCTGCACATCTCGGCAAGGATGCACGCGGATAGTGGGCTTTGCTCAGGGGGCTTAATCAATATCGAGTTCCCCGCAACAAGTGCTGGCGCCAGTCGCGATGCAGCAAAACCGATCGGATGATTGAAAGGGATGATACGGCCAACGACCCCGTAAGGTTCACGTACCGTAATGTGCATACCCGAGGCCGTCGCAGGAATTGTTTCACCTTTTAGCTCATACCCGAGACCTGCATACAAACGAATCCGATCAGCCGCCGTGACCACATCCTGCCTCATCGGTCCGATCGTGTTTCCTGTATCTCGAACCTCAAGATCAGCGATCTCCTCCTTTCGGGAATCAAGATCACGAGCGAATTCATTCATGACCTTAATACGGTGACCCATATCGGTCTCAGCCCACTCCGCCTGAGCGCGCTTTGCGGCCTGATAGGCCTTCTCGACGTCGTCTGCGTTCGCTCTAGGGACAGTACCTATTAGCTCCTCATTTACCGGATTTACACTGTCGAATCGCTCACCTGAAACAGACTCGACGAGCTCACCATCGATGAGCATTTTGCCCTCAAATACGGTGGTCATATGAAATGGTCCTTTTATCTTGTTATTTGTATTAACTCGGATACTTCATTCGCCGACGCAGTATGTCAATCACCGGACATTCAAGGACTTTTACCCTGCGACTAAATTTTTTACTAAGAGACAAGCCGACGTAAAAAAAATCCCCAGGAATAAACCCATCAAATACAGAGACAACTAGGGGTTGAACAGACTGAAAGATCTCGATTTGTGAGAGACGAGCATCGCCATCTAATCCAAGATTGTATGGGACCCGTTAAATCATTGTTTCGAAACGGTCGCCGGCGGCCACGCTAAACTCGTGTTTTATTTGAATCGACTGCGAATATGATCCCAGACCTTAGCTACCTCGAACTTTTGATAATTATTGGCGCCTTCGTCTTCGGCGGTCTTTGTAAGGGAATCTCGGGCGTCGGGGTCCCTATTATCGCAGTACCTGTCATCGCATCTGTCACTGACATCACGCTTGCAATTATTCTGATTGCGATACCTAGCGTGGTACCCAATTTCTACCAGGTATGGAAATATAAAGAGTCTTGGACAAGACCATTTTCGCTAGTAGCACTCTGTTTAGCCTCAGTTGTCGGATCAGGTATCGGAGTGCTTGTATTACTCAAAGTCGATCCTGGGATGCTATCTAAAATTTTAGGGCTGATAGTGATCGGCTACATCGCGATCCGACGGTGGCAGCCACTAATTCTGAGCAATCAGAAGGCACGTCTTCTCGCTGCTCCCGTGGGCTTTTTCGCTGGACTTGCTGGCGGAGCGACCGGGGTATCTGCCCCAGTCATCATGATGTACATGAGTGCAATCAAGTTAGTCAGAGAGTCATTTATCTTTGGGATTAGTGTCTACTTTATCGCGATGGGTGGTGGGCAGTTTATATGGCTCAGTCTAGCTAATCTCATGACGTGGGAACTCGCTTTTGCCAGCTCATTGACGCTTATCCCACTCGCTCTTGGGATGATTCTCGGGCAAAAGATTGGGGCACACGTATCACAGACCCAATTCGAAAAGATTATCCAGTCGATCCTAGCAGTCCTCGGCTTTAAGCTACTGCTAAATATGTGATCAGACCGTTCCATAACCGCCACCACCTGGCGTCCCCAAGGTCAATCTATCTCCGGGCTTTAGCGTGACGCCCGACTGCATTGAGGCCAGCCTAGTTGTTGTTCTAGCGACTTCAATCTCACAGAATCCGCCTTGGGCGTCACCACCACCGTTCACTCCCAAAGGTTGAATACCATGTTTACTGGACCGCAATGTGACAGACGTTACCCCATCAAGAATCTTGTATGTCCTAATGAACCCGCATCCGCCTTGGAACTGACCCTTACCTCCGGAATTTTTTAGCACCTTGAACTGCTCTACCCGAATCGGAAACTCAGTTTCAAGCATCTCAATCGAAGTCACCTTCCCATTAGTCTGATTGCAATGACAACCATTCTCTCCATCATAATCCTGCATTGCACCAACACCACCGGCGAATAGCTCATACTGAATTAGAGTCTTCCTATCGATGAAATGAGCAAGGGTCATCGCACGTCCTCCACCGCCGTCTGCCCTGGCAAATTGAGGGACACTTTCGCCAAAGGCCGCAAAAATCGACTCAATAATGGCGTGTAGAGCCGGGTTATAGGTATTAACCGGTGCTGGGAAAAAGGGATCGACTACCGTGCCTTCACAAGTTTCGAGTTTAAAGCAGTCAAAAACACCTTGATTCACGGGGGTATCGATTCCTGTGATAGCAATCATCACATAGGAGCACGCTGCTTTTACGAGGTGCGGTCTTACATTGATAGGCCCCGTTCCTTGCGGATCGGAGTCTGAAAAATCGAATGTGATTGACCTACCGGTTTTTGTCACCCTGACACGGACACCTTTCGGTGTCTCCAGATCAATTCCGTCATGATCGATAAAACGTTCGGCGGTCCCCTCAAAATCATCGAGCTCGAGGAGCCTTTCTTGGATGAGTCTCTGAGTTGCCTTCCGATGTTGTTCAAACGCAGAAAGCGTCGACTCGACGCCGAATCGGCCAAACAACTGCCTGACACGATCCGAACCCAAGGAGCAGACACCGATCTGACCTTTTAAATCGCCAATCACTACCTCTGGAGCCCTACTGTTTCCTCGAAGCAGAGTGAAGGCTTCTTTATTCTCGATACCGCAGCTAAAAATTTTTACTGGTGGTATGTGAAGACCCTCAAAGAAAGTATCCCTAGCTGTTGCTGGACAACTTCCGGGTGCAGCACCTCCGATGTCTGACTTGTGTGCTATCGAGGCCGCAAATGCGACAAGCCGGTCATCACAAAAAACTGGAACAGCGACCGCGAAATCTGGACTGTGTGGACTACCACCCTCCCACGGAGAGTTACTGAGAAAAACATCACCATCCCTAATCTCATCAACGGGATAACGCGCCAAAACACCTGCAATTACCGCAGGGAAAGCACCGATGTGGATCGGCAGGACCACTTTTTGCGCGGCCAGGGAGCCGTCGCTCAGCAACACAGCACAGCTTGCGTCATGACTTTCTCTAATAATTGAGGAGTAACCTGAGCGGAACAACCCGGCCTGCATATCGTCTACAATTCCTCGGGCCATCGATGCGATCATTTCTGCTTCAAATACGGTTCCCACAAAGACCCCCTGCGATCCAATCTTCTCCACCCCACCATAACCAAAACTTCACGGTTCGATCCAAACCAAAACAGATTGGAGTAAATACAATGTTCGTAGTTACCTTTCTATCGTCGTGTCTGATAAACATCAACAAAAAGAGGAATCGTAAATGGAACTCATATGCTCACTCACCAGTCCTTATGCGCGACGAGTTCGCGCCCTAGCCTATGAACTGGCCATCCAAGATCAATTGAAAATTCATGTGGTCAAGCCACGAGAGTCTTCAGATTACTTATGGACCATCAACCCAATCGGAAAAGTCCCAACACTCCGCCTCGATGATGGATCCAGTATTTTCGACTCACTAATCATTTGCGATTACCTGATCGCAACCTATGCACCGGACTGGGGCCTTGAGCATCAGGCTGACTTTTGGAAGTACAGGACGCGCCTCTCCTTATTGAATCAAACAAGTGACGCGGGCTCTCAGGCCAAGAAGCTTTTAGCGCAGGATCCACCACAAACGAAAGGCGCAGATTTCCAGCTCGGAAAGGTACATCGCAGTCTGACTCACCTTGAGACGACTTGGAATTCGCTCGAATCAGAATTATCGCTGGCGTCGATCGGACTGGCCTGCACGTTTGATTGGTTACTAGACCGCTTTCCAGAGAAGGAGTGGGCTAGCCTCTATCCTCGAATCGGGCGCTGGTTTGACGGGTTTAAGACACGTGAATCTATGCAGAAAACACAAATACAGACTTAGGATTTTTGTAGCTCTAGGGATGCTCTTTCTGGGTAAACAGCTCGGTGGGGAGAACCTGTCCGATCCCCGCTGATTCTGCCCGCTGAAGTGTCACTCCAGCGACCACCGCAAATTGAAGTCCAAGCCCGAGATCATTGACAAAGCAGGTACGTTCATCATTATTTCCTCGCCCACTGACTGACCCCGAGATGAGATCAGGCAGCGTCACACATGAAGAGAAATCGAACGCGTCAGATATTTCCCAACCGCGGCCCCCAGAATGATCGGGTACGACGAGATTGTCGGCTTGAACCAGGGCCGGCTTTCCATGCCCGAGATGTACACAAACTCGATCGGCCATCTCGAGACTATCTCTTGAAATCTCGGCAGGTTTGATGGATCCGACATGCATACCTGGCTCAAAGTACTCAGCCTCAAATACCGAATCGATCGAGCTAGTCGCACACAAGACAATGTCAACACCCTTAGTCGCCTCAGCAACAGATCCAGCGGCGCAGAAGTCTTGGCTGAACTGTTCACGCGCCTGTTCACAAAAAGACACCGCGTTAACAGGGTTTGGACTAAACACACGGACCGTGTCTATCTCGGGACGGACAGCCAAGAGCCCCATCAGCTGGGCACCAGCCTGCCATCCCGAACCAATAATGGCCGCAGTTCTCGCATCTTTTTTAGCTAAGTAATGTGTACCAAGTGCGCTGGTAGCGCCAACACGCATCCTCTGAATTACGCCATCAGGCATGATCGCCAACGGCTCCCCAGTCTCCGTAGAGAACACCAAAATCAAACCTGTATAACGGGAACCCGGCGCTGCGGGGACTTTGACACGTCGGTAGCTATCGCCCACTTTTGGCCAAGTCACAATGTCTGAGTTGATACGTACTGCACCAACGCTAAGCCTGGGTGCAATACCATCCATGGTCTTCAGGCCATAAACCGATTCTCCGCTAGGTACGAGCGTATCAGACCGTTGTCGAGTGACAGCGATCCCTGAGGCAAAATCAAGGTAGGCTTCACTTAGCGCTTCAATACACTGATCCATTTTCAGAATCGCTGTAATTTCTTGATTATTTAAAATACGCGTCAAGTGTTTGCCCCTTGATTATATTCCGCCTAAGCATCCTAGTTTCTCCAGCCGGGAAATCATTCCTCGCGTGACATGTCGACCAGTTATCCCAAATCACAAGATCGCCCTTCGTCCAACGGTGTGAAAAAGTCGCCAAACTCTGTTCGATGGTATCAAACAAGATGTGGAGGAGACTTTCGTTGTCAGAGAAGTTCGATCGATCACCATCGAGGCCGATTGTGCACAGAGGATTTAGGTAGAGGGCCGGCTCTTGCGAATTTGGGTGCCGTATGACGGCAGGATGCGTCGCTCTTTTAGCGAATCCATTGGGGGATCCTTGAGCAGGTCGCTCAGCGATATTGCGATAATCGAAGGAATGAGTTCCCTTCAGGCGACTGATACGCCCGACTAGGTCTTCCGGGAGTGAGCGAAAGACCGCACGCATATCAACGAATCGAGTTTCACCTCCGACTGAGGTGACTTCTAGAGCGTAAAGAATAGTCGCTCGATATGGTTCATCTATGAAGCACCCATCATGATGAAGCCACATTTCCCCGTCAGGCAGCGAGCCTATCGGGACACCATCCCGCCTCACGTTTGTCACCAGACCCATATAATCTGCGTAAGGGGACTGTTCAGCGCGGTCCGCCGAGGGTCTAGACCGTTTCGATGGCTCTCCAAAAACTTTTGCCATCTCTAGTTGTTGTGACTCGGTCAATTCAAGATTTGGAAAAACGAGCACCCCAAAACGGTCGAGCGCATCGTTGAGTGCTAACTTGACCGACGTCGGCACATCTTTCACATCGAAACCTTCGACGATAGCTCCAAATACCGGAGAGATCGCCCTGAAGCCAATCAAGCTCATGGGTTAGGTATGAATTTTTCCATTTTCGCGTCTACTCCATTCTTTCGCATTTCTTCCAACCAGATTCGGTGAATCTCGGTATGCTGATCCTCATATTCGATCTGATCACCCCCCTCCTTCAGGCTAGTTGACACCGCTCCTTTTTCACCCGGCTTCAAACCAAGCAGTGACCGCCTGTTTGCTGTTGTGAATGGGTACCTAGTGCCACCAATACCTGTCGCAAGATACCGTGCTGGGTTAGTCGACGTATTAAAGTGTTGATGGAACTGCTGGTCTGCAGGAGGAAATACCACACCGTGCTTCCAGTCCACTCGGGTGAAATCAGGGTCACCGTCATACCAGAGAAGCGAATACCCATGTCCAGTGACACACATGACATGAAACCCAGGCCCATGCCTGTGACCTTTTTTGTAGGTGCCGACGGGCATTTCAGAAATATGTGCATGCATGACCCCGTCGGCGAGTACGAACATGATATTAGTACCGCCTGCTCCGCGATCGCCCCACGCACGGAGCTCGATTTCGGCGAGATCAGGGACGAAGTTTGTCTCCCACATATGATTTCCCTGCCGAATCTCATGGAAATCACCATCACCCGTGAAATAGCCATCTTTGCCCGCCCGACCAGAAAAGTCATATGGATGGTCAAAAACGAAGGTCTCATCATTAAACAGGTTCATTACGGTCGGGCAATTAGTTGTGGCAACGATTAGAGCTCGATCAGTACCACTTCCATTAAAGTGACGGTATTTTGCATTGAGGGGGATCGCAAATAGACTGCGAGGACCCCACTCAAACAAGTGTTTTGATCCGTTTGCTAATTCGACTTGCGTGGATCCGTGCCCCTCGAGGACATAGATCACCTTCTCAAACAGGTGTTGCTGGACCGCGGTTGACCCACCCTTGGCAATCTCAAATAAGAACATACTTGAGAAATCACCCCGCCCCTTCAAATGAACCGCTGCACCATCACAACCAAATCGATCCCAGGGCTTTACCGGCACCTCAAAAAGATCAATACCAATATCCTCAACGACAGGGACGCCTTCTCTATTCACCCACTCTAGATAGGGATCAACACCATACCGAGGTTCACCGATAGCCATAACTTCTCCTAATGTTCTGATTGCTGTGCTGAATCAAATACCAATGATTTGATCACTAGAGGAATGACGCCGGGGGGATTAATCAACTCCCCAACATCAATAAAATCGAGATCGGATAGAACAACTCCATCTAAAGACAGCACATATTTGCCCTTATTAAGTTCTTGATTCAAGATCCGGCCCAAAAGCCGACCGACATCACCGTCAATGACGATCACTAAAGGTGCAATTCGATCCGGACGACAAAGCGCTAGATCAATCGCATCGGCGATGGCTTTCAAACGTTGATAACTAGGATCCCCTTTCCACGCAAACGAAAGAGCGACCTGGTTGTCTCGGTCGATATCCCTCATCAGGCAGGCACTTATGATTTCCTCTGCGATGATATCGACATCAATGTCTTCCAGTGACAAATCAATATTTGGGTGAACAACAGGAACATTCCTTAACGGCAAAAAATCGAGGCTATCTGTGAAGATCGTCTTCCCTGAAACCTGAACCGTAAATTGTGACGCACCAATTACGGTCGCCCTGATGCCATGCTGAGCTTCTACCACCTCAGGTAGATCCGAATTCGCTCTTATTTTTTTAATCAACTTACTCGCCAGATCAAAAGCAAGGTCACCTAACGGTTCGGTTTGACGACCATAAATAAATTCAGACACGCCCCCAGAAAAACTCATCTCCTCTGGAATCACAGGCCAGAGGAGGGGTTCAGTCAACAGTAATTGTTCTGTGAGAGGATCAGAACTCGCCCTTGAAATCATAGCGACAAGAACTGCCGCTAATCGTTCTACGATCATTTCCCTTTCCGCGTCCTTGAGTTCGGAAACATGATGAAATGGGATTTTCAGATCATCCACTACTGCAAGGATCGATTCATCACAACGCGTCCAATGTCCATCATCATCGGTGGCCATTAAACGGCCGCCAACCGCGCAGGCAGCGATGGAGATAATTTTTCCAGCGTCGATCAATGCGAACTTGGTTGTTCCTCCGCCAATATCGACGTGTAACACTTTCTTTCTTGATCGCTTAGACCGCTCGACGGCACCAGAGCCATGAGCAGCTAATACACACTCGAGTCGGTGCCCTGCGGTCGCGCAAACGAACTTTCCAGCTTGCTGAGCGAATAACTCGTCGATAGCTTTTGCGTTGGATCGCTTGATTGCTTCACCCGTCAGAATCACCGCGCCCGAGTCCACATCATGTTTGTGTAATCCAGCATCAAAATAGGCATGCTCAATGAAACCATTCAATGAATCGGCGTCTATGAGTCCATTGCCTAAGAACGGCGTAAACCGGATCGGAGATTGCCAGAGTATTTCTCGCTTGATGACTTCATACCGGCTCGACAAGCCTTGTGTTCTTCTCTGGAGATGCACTTTGGCGAAAATTAGGTGGGACGTTGATGATCCTATATCGATACCGACGGTGACAAGCTCGATATGCTCCTGTTCCCAAATCGAATCCGCTAGCGCTTTTTTCGTTTCTATAGAAGGATGATGCTCGTGGCCCTCATGGGCGATCAATGGTTTCATCAAAGCTTAGGTATCTAATTAAATGGATAAAAAAAGCGCCAGATTGTCTGGCGCTTTTCACGATATTAACGAATCGCGTCAACGACTTGTTTGATCACTTCAGGAGGAGTGTCATAAGCAGTGTTCACGAGACCTGCGACCCGCTTGCCCGAAATTGGTGATAAATCGAAACCACCCTTTTTCGCATCCGCCAAAAACTCTGGATCACTCATTGTCGCCATGAACGCCGCCTGCAAGGCTGCAGCGCGATCAGCAGGGACGCCTGGAGGAGCCACGTATGGACGCCCAAGACCCTGCCGCGCGAAAACCAAATTCAACATTTGAGTCTGCTTTTTCGAGTTAAACGAAGGTACTAGATCCATGACCAATGGAGTGTTCGGAAGCTCGGGATGCTTCTCGGTGGACATTTGCATCAAAATCACTAAATCACCGCTTTCAAGCAGGTCTTGATTCTTCGATTTGATAGAAGACCATGACCATCCACATCGCGCTTCGAGTTCTCCAGCAATCATCGCCTTCACAATATCCGAACCGCCACCGTACGGGCCAACGACTTTAAACTTGGTTCCAAGTACAGCGTTTAATAGCTTTGGAAACTGCTCTGTATCAGATCCTGAACCATTACCTCCAGTCAGCACTTCTCGATCCCTCAAATCCTTCCAAGACTTGATACCTGTGCGCTTGACTGTCGCACAAATAGAGACTTCATTGTTAGCCGATCCAACCCAGTGGAACTTATTTGCCTTGAACTTCGCTTTATCGTTATCGAGAAGCGGTTCAAACGGAGCACCGCGAGAAATCGCGCCAAAGACAGTGCCGTCCTGCGGAGCGCCTTCCCAGAGCCAATTAGTTAGCTTTACACTTCCAGCACCAGGCATATTTTTCGGGACAACATTCGGGTTTCCCGGTATGTGCTTACCCATATGCCGGGCGATCAATCGTGCGTAGCCGTCATAGCCGCCACCGGGCTTATAGCCTATATAGAGCTCGACGTCTTTTCCTTTATAGAAGTCTGCTACGGCGTCTGCCATGGCTCCCGCTGAGGCGGTTACGCAGGCAAGACCGATAACTGCAGATTGAAGAAATTTTTTCATTCTTATTCCCCGTTTGGTTTTTAATATTTCGGCACTACACAGACTAGATAATTCCGCATAAATTGTAACCACTCGCTCATATCATTTTTGTATCGGGCATCACTCCACATCATCTTTCTTCGTCCTAAATCGTCGGGATCACTCCCTTCAGCTCTGGGAATATTGACCGGAGCAATGACTCGGGCCATGCGATATGGAAACCTTGATCGAATACGAAATAAATCAAGCAACCGATCACAACGACGTACGAGATTGTCACGCGCCATGATTCGGAGCCTCTGATCCTCATGTACCCAACTATGAATAATGCTGCCGCAAGTAGAATACCGCCAATCCACCAAACCAACAGGAATCCGCATAGCCACAGGAAGAACTCCAATACACGCAGGTTGTAGTTTGTTCGGTTGAGATCGCCGAGATCGGATGTCAGATCCAGGGCGCTTCCCTCAAGGTAGCCAACCACGCCTCGCTTAAAAATTGACAATCCAAGAGTTGTGGCGGTGATGGCAAGTGTGATCCAGACAATCACCTGTGGCGCTCCTTGAGCCTCTTCTTCCCAGGCAAATGAACTCGCCAATGCCCAAATTAGCAATATCAAAAGACCTAATGGAAACAAATCAATCATACGAAAGTCTGGCCTGCCAAAGCCAAAAAAGTCTATTCGTTCTTTTTTAATAAACACCCGCGTAAACAAAGGCTGCAGAAGACTGACCGCTGCAAGGGTTAGCATGACGGCGCAAACCGGTTTTAAGACCCATGCCCATTCATAAATTTGATAAGAAATGCGCATGTAGTCTTCAATGATCCCACCGAGAACAAATCCAAGAATCAGGGGTGGTCGTGGCCATTTGAGGTGCTTCATGGTCCAGCCGACGACACCAAATATGAGTAATGTGAATAAATCTCCCCAATCTGCCGATGCTTGGTACGCACCAACCATCATGATTGAAATAATGGCAGGAATGACTAATGTGTAGCGGAGAGTCGCGATCTTCGCGAATTGCCCACTGAACGCAAAGCAAAGCCCAGCACCAAGGACATTAGCGAGTGCGATAGACCAAACCATTGAATAGGTGACTTGTAGGTTATCGGTCACCATCGACTTCCCCGGAACGAGTCCGTGAATCATGAAGCCGCCCAACAACAGCGCCATTGACGCCGACCCTGGTACCCCGAATGCGATCGTCGGAACCAGCGAGCCGCCCTCTTTGGCATTGTTGGCGCTCTCTGGTGCTATGACACCTCTGACGTCACCCTTTCCGAACGTCTTATCGGCACCTTTGACCGACTTTGCAGCATATCCATACGCAAACCAATCGACAACGGCTGAGCCGAGCCCTGGAATCGCACCGATCATTGCACCCAGCGATCCGCACTTAGCCACCAGCCACCAGTTCTCGAGCACGTCTCTGAGACCCTTAACCATACCTTCTTTCAGCTCATATTTGCTGGTGTCAGATATTGCTGTTCGACGAGCTGCAACGTCGCAGATTTCAGGCAGCGCAAAAAGTCCTAGCGCAACTGGTAACAGCGGCAGGTCATCGATTAAATATAACGTATCCAACGTCCACCGCTCTTGACCAGAAGTCGGATCGCCTCCAACCATGGCCAACAATATTCCGAAACCAGCCATCGATAAACCGCGCAACGGCATAGATCCGGAGAGCGCTGACACCATTGACAATCCAAAAATTGAAAAGGCGAGTAACTCTGGTGAATTGATGTGCATCAGAATAGGGCGAAGCACTGGGATGGTTAAACCAAGAAGAAAAGCGCCCCACAATCCTCCGATCAGCGAGGCAGCATAGGCTGCACTCAAAGCTCTGCCAGCCTCTCCATTCTTGGCCATACTATGACCATCAAGAACAGTTGCTTGCGAAGCCGAGGTTCCCGGCACACCAAATAAAACAGCAGGAATTGTATCGCTTGTCGAGGTGACCGCACCGA
>Ga0209138_1002393_pt1 | contig 14529 bp, 11 predicted proteins | sample SaaInl3SG_22_DNA_FD_184645 | JGI IMG/M metagenome (GOLD analysis project Ga0209138, IMG submission 184645) | Marine microbial communities from expanding oxygen minimum zones in the Saanich Inlet - ESP_153SG_22_DNA (SPAdes) (version 2) | ecosystem: Environmental > Aquatic > Marine > Intertidal...
GCATTGGATACCCTAATTCTAAGGGATGGAAGTGTGCTAATAGAAGATGATAGAAATCTATCGGTGCGGGGAGCAATGACCTTTAATAATGTCCTTTTCTACTCTTCTGATACCACGTCATACTCAAGCTATTACGGGCATGTCCTGGCTTTTGGACAACCTGGGATTTCTATAGAGAATTCTTCATTTGTGGGAGGGCAAAAGGGCCTTTATTTAATGAATGTTTTGGGTCAACCCAATGGTTTTCAGGAATTAATAGCCCTTGAGTTTAGAAGGTGTGGGGTAGGGCTTTTGACGGAATCTAAAAGTGTTGCCATTAAAAACAGCTCTTTTTCTTACAATGTAGATGGTTGGGTGGCTAAGAACATGTCAGAGAACTGCCAAGCTCTCAACGTGTCCTTTTCTCACCAAGGCAGCACAGGAATTGAGTATTTTGGTCAAAGTTCTTCTCTCTTGTCTCTAAAATCATGTGATTTTGAATATAACTACGATGGAGTTTATGTTCACGGGAGTAATGTGAGATCAGACTGTTCTCAATACCTATCCAATACAGAATCAGGTTTGGTACTAAAATCAGGAATCGCCTACTTGAATCACAATGCCGGAAATACCTTTTACAATAATCAACAAGGAATTTTTTTACACCTAGCCGGAGGCTTTTCTGTTGAAGATGGGTACAATGCGTTTTCAAGTAACGTTATGGATATCACGGGAACATTTGATGTCAGTGCCATTTTGGATTTGTATTTAGGTTTACCTGCCATCAATTTATTGAATAACTCCTTTGCCAGCGGCCCCATTAGTCTTCCCGTCAGTTTAACTGTTTCAGGAAGACCTGTCGCTATTTATAATTATACGCCTTTATTTACCACTCCTTGTTTAAGTATTGGTGGAACGGGAAAGACCTTAGGCGATATGGCTGAAGACTTTACTTCTGATCAAGTTTTTGTCTCTGTTGGAAAATCATCGTCCTCTGGGGTGTTTTATAATTCCGGAGATGCTATAGACTTATCTATTCAAGAGAGCTTGGATTTAATTAGCAATCACAATCAAATTTGTGACGATCTGGAAGCCAGTAGTAGACTTCAAGAATTACTAAACTCAGGTTTTTATCCCAATACGTATTCTGAGGAGCAACTCTATGAGCTCGCTTATCAAGGAGTTCTTTTAGCTACCTCTAACGCTTATTTGTTAAACAACTTATCAAGTGCCAAGGACAGCCCTTTACCTTCTCCAGAATTAATAAATGCAATGGATATTATTGACCATAGAGTATCCAACCTCTCTGCTTTGGATACCGCTCATGCAGAGAAAGTCTTTACATGGCAATTGGATAAGGCTCTGCTGCTAAGGACTGCTCAACACTATTCTATGGCTTTAGAAATTCTTGATAGTCTTCTATTATCACCACCCAATACGGATGCTCAATTAACCACTGATCGATGGAAGTGTATTTGCCTTGCCGAACAGTCCTTGTTGGATTCTACCTTGGCTTTAGAGGACTATTTTAATCAAATAAATAATTGTCATAATAGCCTTGCATCCAAAAGGGGAGAAGTTGCCGTTGGATTCCAAACTCCGCTTAGTTTTATCAATACCTATGATAGATTTGCTACTCTAATGCCCAACCCAACAGAGGAAACTTCTCGTTTGGTCTTTCACGGAGAGCATCTAGGAGGAAAGGTTACCGTTTTTGATGTTATGGGAAGAGTGATAAGAACCTACTTTGTGGGGTTAAATCAGCCCCATGTTTCTCTAAGGAGGGAAGAGCCAGGAAATTACCTACTCAAGATTTCTCTATCAGGACAAGCTATAGAAATTCAAAAATGGCTTGTGATTCCTTAGGCTTTAGGGGCTTATTCTAGACTCTCTATTCAAAATTTTACCCAGCCCTTGAAGGGGTCTCTTGGTGGCCGCAAGCTCCTTGGGACCTCTTCTTAATTTTAGGGGTTCTTGGGGGGCGTTCATTTTTCTATTGTTATCTTTGCGGCGTTATAACGCGAAGGGTTTCGGCCGAAAGGCCCAAAAAAACCGCAATCAAAAAACACGGCCATGAAATTTCTTGGAATCATACCTGCACGTTACGGAAGCACCCGCTTAGAGGGGAAACCCTTAGTGGATATTGGTGGAAAGACCATGATACAGAGGGTTTACGAGGAATCGGTAAAAGCCTTAGATACTGTATATGTGGCTACTGACGACCAACGTATAGCCGAAGTCGTTAAGGCTTTTGGTGGAAAGGTCATCATGACTTCCGTAGATCACTCCAATGGAACCAGCAGATGCTTGGAGGCCTGGGAAAGGATCGTAGAATTAGAAGGAGAAGAATACCAAGCGGCCTTAAATATTCAAGGAGATGAGCCTTTGCTCGAATCGGACAGCTTGATTGACCTTAAAAACTGTTTTACAGCGCACAAGGATACTGCGTTTGCCACCTTGGTAATACCGGTGACTTCTCCGGAAGACTTGTTTAATGATTCTGAAGTATTTGTCACTTTTGATATCAATAAAAACGCTCTGTATTTTAGCCGAAGTGTCATTCCCCATGTAAGAGGCCGCCACAAACTGCACTGGTTGGAGGATACAAAGATTTATAAACATCTTGGCCTTTATGCTTATACGTATAAGGCTCTTAAAGAGTTTTCTCAATTGCCTGCTTCCGAATTGGAAAGGGTGGAGAGCCTTGAGCAAAACCGTTGGATAGAAGGCGGTAACAAAATTAGAATTGGGATAACGGAGCATGACAGTATTCCTGTGGACACACTGGATGACCTAAAGAGAGTTCGTTCCATTATTGCGGATAGAGAAAGTAAAAAGTAGTTTGTATTCTGAGCCGTTTTAGAGCCCTAGATTGTGGAGAGCTAACCGTTGGCTAGAGCTAGTATCCACATGGAATTGCCAAAAACAGTAAAGAGATTAACAAAATAGATTGAATAACTTTTGTGGAACCCACTGTTAGTGTGGGAGTACTTCTAACAAAAAGTGTAAATTTGCAGCAAATTTATTGACTATGTCAAAGAAAAAAGTTCAGGTTGGTGACATTACATGTGGAGCTGACGAGCTGTTTTTAATATCAGGTCCTTGTGTTATCGAGGACGAAGTTATTATGATGAAGACCGCAGAGAAAATCGCTGAGGTCACTCAAAAACTCAACATCCCAACCATCTACAAGAGTTCTTTTATGAAGGATAACCGCAGTTCTGTAAACTATTACAGCGGTCCAGGGTTGGAGGAAGGTTTGAGAATTCTTCAAAAAGTAAAGGATGAGTTTGGATTTCCGTTGTTAACGGACATTCACTACCCAGACCAAATAGCTCCTGTAGCAGAGGTTTGTGACGTAGTTCAGATTCCTGCTTATTTGGTGATGCAAACCACCTTGGTAACCGAAGCGGCCAAATCCGGCGCGGTGGTAAACCTAAAACACGGACAGTTCCTCGCTCCCGAGAATATGATTAAGCCTGTACAAAAGGTAGAGTCTGTAGGGAATGAGAACATTATCCTTACCGAGAGAGGCTTTACCTTTGGATACAACGACCTTGTGGTAGATCCAAGAGCTTTTTATGAAATGAGAAAAACAGGTTACCCTGTAGTATTTGATGTAACGCATTCTATTCGCAAGTATGGAATTCCTTCTTCTGATCCTACTGGAGGTGCTAGACAATATTTAAAAACCCTTGGTAGAGCAGGGATTGCTGCTGGAGTAGATGGTTTGTTTGTAGAAACACACCCTTGTCCTTCAGAAGCTCTTTGTGATGCTGCTAGCCAATTGGATTACACACAATTGGAAGAGTTTTTAAAGCCCCTTATTGAATTACATAACGTAGAAGTAAAATACCGTCGCGACGGCGACATCTAATCAAAGAAACTATGGAATTATACCTAGATTCCGCCGATATGGCAGAAATCAAAGAATCCTTTAAATTAGGATTCTTAACTGGTTTAACCACAACTCCAACCTTTATGGCTCGTCACGGTATCACCGATATTGACGGGACAATAGTGGAATTGTCTAAAATCGTTCCCATCCTTCAAATAGAAGCATTGGGTGACACTGCAGAAGACATTGTGGCTGAGGCTCTTCGTCAAGATGCTTTGGGATTGGACAAGAACAAGACCGTTTATAAAATTCCCATCTCACTAGAAGGAGTTAAGGCTTGTCGTGCTTTGGTTGACCAGGGTTTTATGGTAAACATTCACCTTGTATATACCTTGCAACAAGCCTACATGGCCATGCAAGCAGGGGCTACCTATGTATGTCCACTTGTTGGTCGTTTACAAGATCAAGGAACGGATGCTCTTGGATTGGTTCAGGATTGTGTTGACGCAGTAAATTACTACGGTTACAACACAAAAATCATGTTCTCTTCTGTACGTACGGTAGAGCACGTTAGAAATGCACTTAACGTTGGTGTTCACACCATTACTGTGCCTTGGAAGATTATGAAGCAATTGACTGAGAACCACTTTACAGAGATAGGTACTCGTCAGTTTACTATAGACACTCGTCTTATGACTCTTAAGATCAAAGAGATTATGAGTGATGTAAATCCTATTGTTACTGAAAACGAAACCGTTACTGATGCATTGGTTAAAATGACAGCAGGTGGTTTTGGTGCGGTAACTATTATTGATGGATCCGGAGCTCCCGTTGGTGTATTTACCGATGGAGACTTGAGAAGAGCCATGGAGTCTAAGGGTGCTGGAGCGGTTTCTAGCCAGATGTCTGATTACGCTTCAGGATCGCCATTGACTATAGAAGGTGGAGAATTGCTCTTCTCTGCACAGAATCTTCTCAAAGAAAAGAAAGTAGATTCATTGGTTGTTACCGAAGGCGGAAAGGCCATTGGTATGATTGATGTACAAGACTTGATGAAATTAAATTAATTGAATAGCGTGATGGATTTTCCTCACATTCAAGAAATATTTGAACAGCAGGGGGGGAGGTTTTTGACCTCCTCCGCTGTTTTAGAGAAAAAAGTTTCTCAATGCAGGACCCTCATCTTTGATTGGGATGGGGTTTTTCATGCAGGAACTAAATCTCATTCTGGGCATTCTACCTTTTCTGAGGCGGATAGCATGGCGATTAACATGCTTAGATTTGGAATCTTTTTGCAGACAGGAGAGATGCCTAAAACGGTTATTGTTACTGGAGAGGCCAATGTTTCGGCTCAGAGCTTTGCCAAGAGAGAGCACTTTGATGCCGTATTCTTTAATTCAAAAGACAAGCTTGTAGCCCTAGAGTATCTAAAAGAAGAGTTTGGAGTAAAAGCCTCTGAATCAGCCTTCTTTTTTGATGATATATTAGACCTTAGTTTAGCCAAAAGAGTTGGAATACGCTTTTTGATGGGTAGAAAAGGGAACCCTCTCTTTAACGAATATGTATCTGAACATCAACTTGCAGATTACATTACAGCTCAAGCAGGTGGCCAACACGGAATTAGAGAAGCTTCTGAATTGGCTCTAGGTATGATGGAGCGTTTTGTTGAGACTACAGAGAAACGCATGGACTTCCATCCTGATTATTCATCCTATTGGAATTCGCGACAGGCTCAGACCACTCGATACTTTAGGTTGGAAGGCAAAGAGGTTACCGAAATTCTAGAATAGCCCGTTCTTTTTAGTTTGTATCTACTGTTTAGTACTGGATAAAGGAAGATTTAACCGGCTTGGTTTAGGTACACGAATCACTGAAATGTAAACACATTACCTCATGGTTATGAGTTGCCCAGGTGGACTAAATTACCCAGGGGGACCAAATAGATGAATCTGTGTATACAATAAAGCTCATTCTTTGAGCCTTTTGGTAGGAGGTAAATATTGGGAAAAAGAAAGCTATTTTACAATTTCCTTGTAACCAAATAGCCCGTTGTCTTTAATGATGTTATCAACATAGGCAGGGAGTCCCTCTTCCCATCCGTGCTCACCTTCTCTAATCATTCTTAAGATCTCCCTACTAAAAACATTGAGAATGTCTTGATCGTAGTTTTCCATATCCTTAATTCTGCTATTGTACAAAAGGTAATCATATATTGGGCGCAGACGTGGATGAATTTTTACGCTCTTGGAAGTAATCATTTTGTCCTGCTGATGCTCTCTGTAAGGGTACACATAGATTTTTATATCCCTACTAAATATTTTTCCGAAGGCTTCCATGATACCTCCAGGAAGGTTTCTATAGTACTTTTCGTTGAAAATTTCTACCAGGTTGTTTACTCCCATTATAAGTCCCATTCTTCGCTTAGAATAGCGACCAAAGTATTCAACCAATTTGTAGTACTCTTGATAGTTAGAGATCAAAACGGTTTGTCCTAATGAGCACAAAATCTCGGCTCTATCCAGGAAGTCCTGTTCATCCAATTCACCGTCGGCTAGCAGGTTGTTTAAGGTAATTTCAAAGAGAACCACAATATCTTCTTTGTCTACTTTGCGTTCCTCGCTAAATTGATTGAGACCATTCTTGATCATATCAATATTTACCTTGGTAACAGGACGGAAAGAGCCTCTTAATGCGAGAATATTCTTTTTGTAGAGTATATCTGCAGGCAATAAATTGTTTCCTTCGGGTCCAAAAACAACGGCTTCCGTAAAGCCGTTGTGAATCAACTGAAGACTCATCAGTCTATTGTCTACTTCCTCAAAATCAGGCCCAGAAAAGTTAATGAGATCAATTTCTATAGCATCCGTACTTATATTGTCATAAAGGGATTTAATAAATTCTTTGGGATCATGGTAAAGATGAAAACAAGCATAGATGAAGTTAGCTCCCATATCACCAATAGTCTCTTGTTGGTGCTTGGCCTCGTTTTCATTCATTCTAATATGAATGATTACCTCATTAGCCGGTTTATTGGCCGCTGTCTGGAATCGAATTCCCATCCAACCATGTCCTTTAAAGCTCTTGGAAAAGTTTATGGTTGCCACAGTGTTGGCGTACGTGAAAAACTGTTTGTCTGGATATTTTTCTCTGTCTAGTCGCTTCTCAATAAGACCATACTCATGGTCGAGCATCTTACGAAGTCTACTTTCTGTTACGTACCTACCGTCTTTTTCTATACCGTATATGTCATCAGAAAAATCCTTATCATACGCAGACATGGCCTTTGCAATAGTACCGGACGCACCGCCTGCTCTAAAAAAGTGGCGAACTACTTCTTGGCCAGCGCCAATTTCGGCAAAGGTGCCATAGAGTTCGTTATTTAAATTGATTTTTAAAGCCTTTTGTGCGGCTGTAAGAATAATTCGTTCCATGTAGAAGTAAAGTCAGATGGGTAAAGGTAAATAAATGCTTTAATGGTAGGGAATTAAAAGGTATTTTTATAGTAAATTCTTAGTAGAGGTGGAAGGCAAATTATGGATTTTGGGATCTGGGACTTCACAGGGCGTACCTGTGATAGGTTGTGGATGTGAGGTGTGTACCTCTTTGGATACAAAAGATGTACGACTAAGAGCCTCCGTTCACGTAGTGTGGGGAGGAAAATCTATTCAAGTGGATTGCGGTCCAGACTTTAGACAACAATTTCTTGCAAATAACCTCTCTAGGGTAGATGCCCTGTTGTGTACCCATGAACATCAAGACCATATCTCTGGTATGGATGACCTGCGTCCCATTATCTTTAGGCAAAAAAGTGGCATTAGAGTCCTGGCAACACCAAGGGTTCAAAAGAGGTTGCTAGAACAGTTTTCATATGCGTTTGCTGCAGAGAAATACCCAGGGGCACCTACCTTTGATTTAGAAGATATGCCCGATGAAATTGTAGTGGATAAGCAAAATTCAGTTTTCCCCATACCTATTCATCACGGAAATTGGCCCGTACTGGGATTTCGGTTTAAAGATCTGGTTTATATGACGGACTGCAACGGCATTTCTGCTGAGAATGAAGTTAAGCTAAAAGGCGCCAATACATTAATTATTAGCGGTCTAAGACACACTTCGCATCACAGTCATTTCTCCTTAGAAGAAGCTGTAGATTTTGGTAAAAAAAGAGGGTTTTCACGTATTATTATCACCCATATAAGTCATGAATTGGGAAAAAGAGAAAACATAGAACCCAATCTTCCGGAGGGAGTTGAGTTGGCCTATGACGGACAGGTAATTAGATTTTAGGAATGTTTTTAAATTCCAGATTCTACGTATTGGCCTTTGTTAAAAATCCCAACTACTTTTCCTTCTAAGGATTGGTTTAGCATGGGATTGTTAACTGACTTACTGTAAGCTTCTTTTTTGGAAAGACTCCATTTCGCCTTAGTATCAAACAGAGTCAATTCTGCTATATTTCCTTCTGAAATTGATATTTTGGGCAGGTCAAAAATTTCTCTAGGTCGGAGAGCTATTTTTTCTATCCACAATTCCCATCCCAATTCTTGTATTAAATCGTTGCATGCGCCAAAGCCCGTTTCCAAAATCGCCATGCCAAAGGCTGCGTGATCAAATTCACATTGCTTTATTTCGATGTCACAAGGAGTATGATCCATAGTGATTACATCTAGGGTTCCTTCTTTTAGAGCTTTTAGTAAAGCCACCCTATCTTCTTCAGGTCTCAAGGGAGGAAGCGTCTTAAAATCGGTGCTGTAGCCTTTTACGTTTTCTTCTGTATAGAGTAGGTTGCATAAGTTTACCGATGCGGTAACATTGTGTCCCAATGCTTTGGCTTCTTGTACTCTTTTGGCTCCTTTTTCTGTACTAACGCCATTGATATGTAAGTGACCTCCTGAATATTCTAAGAGAGATAAGTCTCTTTGAATGGCTATATCTTCTGCCATGGCAACCATGCCTTTAAGACCTAGCAATGTGCTTGTTTTTCCTTCATTCATTTGTCCTCCAAAACCCAAGTCTTCATTGTGAGGGAAGGAGTAGATAGGGGCGTTAAAAGTAGAACTGTACTGTAGCGCCAGTTTTAATAGGTTGGGGTTTCTTATCTCTTTTTTACCGTCAGAAAAGGCAATGGCTCCTGATTGATACATGTCAAAGAGTTCTGCAAGATCGGTTCCGGCATTTGCTGCAGTAACCGTTCCCATAGGGTAAACGTGAACGGGAAGTGATTCTGATTTGCTGTAAAGATATTCTACAGCTCCTTTATTGTCCGTGGTAGGAAACACCTCAGGGCTTAAAAAAATAGAGGTAAACCCGCCTCTAGCAGCTGCTTGGGTTCCGGATTCTAAGGTTTCTCTTTCTTCGAACCCAGGTTCTCCAAATTGAACTTGAGTATCTACCCAGCCGGGAGATAAAAAAAGACCCTTGGCATTAATTTGTATTGCCGAAGGGTCTTCAATATTTTTAGAAACTTCTATGATTTGATCACCTGCGATGAGAACATCTGCCTCCTGATTCGCGAAGGCACTCGCTGGATCTAGAATAGTAGCTGATTTGATTAAATACTTCATGCGGTAATCAGTGTATTTTCTGTGGCCCTTAGGGAAGCATCCATAATTTATAGATTATTTATTTAATCGAGTATAAACACCTTCTGCAACCGTAAAAAGCAATGCAAAAATGAGACAATATTTCCAAATGGAGGAATTCCAAGCAGATTCTTTTGCAAAACCCTCCGCTTTCTGGTCTCCATCTATCCATGAAAGGTGAGAAAATCCAAGGTCTCCAGGAGACCAATAACTTAGATTACTTTCTCCAGATTCGTGGTTTACCCCAACTATACCAAGGGTGTCTTTTTCTACAACCGCCATGTAAATGCCGGATTGATCCCAGTTGGGAGGTAAAAAGATTTGTGTGTTTTTTCCTTGAGGTCGTTGAAGGGGAATCCAAGAATTACCCTGTTGATTAAAGAGTTGTACAGGAGATTCTCCCCGAGTATTAGGGTTTTCTAGTGGAAAACCTGTAGAGGAATTACTCGAGAGGTATAGTGGGCTTTTTCTCTCTGAATACAAAAGACTTCTAGAAAAGAAGACGGGAAACCAATCGCTGTTTAGTTGACCCCTAGTAAGTTCTGAGGGTGTGTTTCCCAACCAGGTAACCACTCCTTCTCCCAAACTCCACCTAGCCGCCCAAGCATTGCCTAAGGCATCTTGATACAAGGGATAGCAATTGTCAAAGGGGGGTTGGATGGTCTTGGATTGTGGAATGGTAAATCCACTAGTTCTCTCTGGCGGAATGGAAAAAACACCACTGTAAAAGGCATCTTCATGATTAATTAAGGAGGGCTCAATATTTTTATATACAAAGGTACCGGGGCCTTGAAAGGCTTTGGAAAGGGACCGTGGGGATTTACCCGTGGAGGACTCCATCAAAAGCACATGAGCTCCTCCAGATACGGCTTCTTCAATTTCTCTTATCATCCCGCTGCTGAGACTTTGTGCGTCTTCTATGGCAATCAAATCAGCTTTAGAAATTGCCTCCGTAGGAACGGCGTTCAAGGGAAGGCTTTGGTAGGTCATCTCGTCGCCGATAAATGCTTTTTGCATTTTGTCGAAGGGCTGGTTTGCATATAGATGTAGGACGGTATATGCGTTTTTCACCGAATAGGAGAAGAACAGTTCATTGTCTAATGGATAGAGGGGGTCTGCTACCAATACCTTTCCAGAATTCCAACCCGGTTCTTTGTGGTAGATATCAAATGAAACTTCAGAAATTCCTGTCGCTCCAAATTCTGCGGTAGCAACCGATTGTTGGGTGCCATTGATAACTATTTCTAAAGGGCTAGAATCACCGGTGGTAAAGGGTTGTTTTTTGACTCTTACCTTGAGAGTTTGACGAGTCCCCAAATGACTTTCCGGGGAATCAAACCAAGCAGAATCTATGTAGGTATTAGGGGTAGAGTCTCCTGGTGCGTAACTAAATAAGTAGGCTTTCTGCTGTAGACTGTCAGAAAACAGGTCATTCCAATCTTCGGTTTGTTGAAAATCCGAAAACACAAAAAGGGTGTACGGAGACCTAAGAGTTTTTGGAGCAGCGAGTTTAATGTCATAGGTGGCACCCTCTGTTTTATTGAGTAAGGCCAAAACGTCTTGTTGCGTTAACGTTTCTGAAGCATAGGGGCTATTGGGGTGGCCTAAAACTCTAAAGTTAGCATCCAAAGGAAATGACTGAACAACTGTTCGGGCATCCGCCAAGGCTCTTAAGTAGAGGGGGGTTTCTAGTTCCGAAACATTCATAGACGGAGAAAGGTCCATGGCAATAACTATGGGTGTATCCTCGTCTTGTAATTCTCCCCATTGGGGATTGGCAAAGGCCAAAATAATAAAGGTCAAAGCCAAAAGGCGAAGCAAAAGAGTGACCCAATGCTCAATCTTTTTTTTTCGGGCTGATTTATCTTGAACTTGAGCTAAAAACCGAACATCACTATAGTATACTTTTACAAACCTTCTCAGCTGAAACAAGTGATAAAATATAGGAATGGACAAGGCTAGTAAGCCCCATAAAAATTCTGGGTGGGTAAAGGTCATATTTCCGCTTCTAGGGTGTTTACTCCTTTGGGAATCCCTGGGTTTACATCAAATTTTTGAATGGGAATTATTCCCAGCTGGTCTTCGCAAAAAGTAAAGATTTCACGTTCTACACCAGGAAGGTCTTGAGAAAAGATACCACTTCCAATGGTGTGGGTCTTAGGGCCTGGCAGTTTGCCTAACTCCTTGATTTTGGAGCCTAAATTGTCATGCATCCAAAATACTTTTTCTACATCAATAACTTCATCATTTTTAAGATTGTCCTCATAGTAGACTAACGTTAATGAAGGACTGGTAATCCTTGCAAAAGTTTCTTCTGTCATGGTAGTTTCTACCAGTTGTTGCATGTTTACTAGAGATTCTACTCTATATCTATGGTACCAATATTTGGAATATTCTGGATGGTCTTTTAAATCGTGAAGGGTTCTAAAATCTCCTCCCATTGCCAACATTGCCAATTGATGTCCCCAGTGGTTGTTTAATAGTGGGGCATTCCATGGTTTGGGATTTACATTAGGAGACATATTGATCAGTGCAAAAACATCTTCTGGAAATTCTGCTGCTAGTTTAAGGGACAGGGTTCCCCCTGTAGAGGTACTCATTACAATGACTTTTTTGCCCAGTCTTTGGGCCAGTGCAAGGCCACTTTTAGAAGATTCCCAAAGAGAATCTGCATTGTAGTTGAGCATAGGGTCTTCTGAGTGAACGCCATGTTCTGGAAGCCTTACTAAAAGTAGGTTGGCACCATAACGGCTGGCGACATCAATATGGGCAGGTGCTCCTTCCATATGGGAAGCAGAATACCCATGGATATACAAAACGCAATATTCTGTTGGTTCTCCTTGGAGACCATACCAGATGATTTTGGCTTCGTTGTTTTCCTTGGTGGGAAATTGAGCTTCAAAGGAAGTCAATGAATCTTCTAAAACGGTCAAAGGAGAAGTGTATACGGGCATATTATTGGAATATACCGGTGCTTTGGGAACAGGCCCCAAAAAATATAAAACAACAAGTGCAGCTGAAATAATTAAGACTTTTTTCATGACCTATGGATTGTATTCTTTCGCATTTTTCAGGGTATAGAAAAACTCTGATTCGTATTTGTTAGAAATGGACAAAACACCTGTAAAGGTTACAATTTGATCGGTTGTATAACGAGAAGAAGACTCCATCTTTAGGCCAATCACAGATTCTGGACCCGCTCCTCCACAAAAAAAACAACTAGAAAATGGATAGGCGGAGAGTGCAAACAAGTCTCCACTTAAGTCTACGGGAATTACATATCCTTTGATATATACCGCTTGTTGGTTCAAATTCATCACTTCTTCTGGGAATTCAGGTAGGTATTCCCATTTTTCCTTCTCAGAATTGTACACTTCTTCAAAACTAAGATTCATCAAGGTAGCAAAAGCGACTCTCTGAGGGTTGTTTTGAATAGAAAACCCAAAAATAATGAATAGACATATCCAATGAAAAAATCTGTTTTTACCCATTCTGTTCTGCTTTCTCTAGGGTGTAGAAGAACCCTTTGGGGTTGTACCGGTTGAGCCTAAGGGTTCCCTTTACTCGAATAAACTGATCGGTTAAAAACTTACTTTGAACATCTTTGAACTTTAGCTCCAAAACGGTTTCTGGACCCGCATTTCCGCAGAAAAAACAAGAGCTAAAAGGATTCATGGATAGAACATAGGTGTTTTCTCCAACGTCCATAGGTATAATAAATCCTTGTATAATTACCTCCTGACCGTCATAGGCTTCTACGACTTCTGGAAATCTAGGGCGATAATTACCCAAAGCCCCTCCAGATTCTGTTACCTCATAGGTAGTTTGCTGAAGGGTAAACCAAACCAAAGGCTTTTGTCCCAGTGCCAATATAGGGGACGTTAAAAGAAGGGTTAACAACAGGTGCTGGGTCAACTTACGCATCGTGCAATGTTTTGGACAAATTTAAACTAAAGGCCTGAATAGAAGAGGGGGCTGCAGAAATAATCCCAAGAACCATACATCCTAGCACCATCCAAAGATCTTGAGAAGTCACAAAGGCAATTTCTAATTCTTGTTGGTAACTATTCTGAAACCATTGATTCATCCCCCAAAACCCTAATCTACTTACAAACCATCCGGTTAGGCCGCCCAAACCTGCTAAAAAAATCCCCTCCCAAGTAAGTACCCACCAAAGGGTCCACTGAGATGCTCCTTGAACTCTCAAAAGTGCCATGGCAGGCTTTCTTTGTTGCAGCTGTTGGTACAGGGCGATAAAAATACTTAGGGCAGATACTAGGAGTATGACCCAAGCAAGGGTCTTAATAAATTCTACAAAACCAGAAAGTAAGCCCAACAATCTATTCACCTCTATGGCTGGCATGGCAGCTTGCATAGAAGTTTCGGTATTGATATATCTGGGAAGCTGAAAGGTGGCCATGGGACCTGTATAGGTAATTAGCATGGCGGTAATGTCATGCAAGGTATCTGAAGAATCCCACGAAAAGGTATAAGGAGTGCCTTCTTGGTGTTGGGAGTGATCATGTGGATGCTCATGAGAATTCATTTCGGGCTCCGAATTTTGGTGATCGTGAACCTCCCAAACGGTGGGCAGGGGAGTAAGGATTAATTTATCCAATGCAGTCCCTGTCGTTTTTAAAATCCCCACAACGGTAAACGGATGACCTTCATGAGATTGCATGTCTCCACTAACTCCATGTTGTCCATCAAAGTCAGATCCTACGGTAAGTCCTGTTTTGTGAGCTACATGACTCCCTATCACCACCTCTTTTGTGTGAAAAAAGCTTCTTCCTTTTGCTATTTGAGCCTCGTACAATTCAATGTAAGATTGATCGGTACCTACTATCCTGTATTGTTTGTAGTTATCACCAAGGGCCAAGGGAATCGCTTTCTTTACCCAGTTATTTTGGGCAAGGTTTGACGCTTCTGCCAAAGAGATATTACCCGTAGGGTGGTCTATGTGGTACACACTTGATAGAATAATCCCCAAAGGGCTTCCCTTGGCTCCAACTACTAAATCGATTCCTTCTAAATCTCTTTTTAGAGAGGATTCAATTTTCTCAGATCCAAAGGTTATCCAAAGAAAAATTCCCGTACTCAGTGCGGTCAGTAAAATACTGAGGCCACTGG
>Ga0209138_1002395_pt1 | contig 14527 bp, 6 predicted proteins | sample SaaInl3SG_22_DNA_FD_184645 | JGI IMG/M metagenome (GOLD analysis project Ga0209138, IMG submission 184645) | Marine microbial communities from expanding oxygen minimum zones in the Saanich Inlet - ESP_153SG_22_DNA (SPAdes) (version 2) | ecosystem: Environmental > Aquatic > Marine > Intertidal...
AACTATTTACTTTTGATCCTATTAAGTTGTAAATATTTATAGTTGTTCCCATATTTAAGTCAGATAATTCCAATTGATCTTGGACAGGGTTTTGAAAAAGACCAAATTCAGATAATTTTACTTCTGATGTTCCTAGCGTACTTCCATTATTTAAGCTTACGCTAGAAACCCCCACAGCAGAAAAGATTGCTATCATTAATGTGTAATTTTTTAAATTAAATTTTTTTGATACTATGAATGTTCAAAATAGTAACAGGTTTTATCCAATTGTCAATTTTAGTATCTTCTAACGAGTTTCCATTCTAAATTTTTTGGATTATTTTTTTTGTAAATTAATTCTTCAATCATTTTTAATCTGTTTTTTAATGAATCTTGTTTGGGAAGTGTTTCAACATAGGAATCCATACTTTTTTTGATGTAATTATAAAACGGTTTTCCTTCAATAGCTTTTAACTTTTTCTTCAAATGAATTTGTTTTCCTTTTAGTTGATTATCACCACTATAGTCTCGAAGATATTTAAACTCCATAAATGGAACCGCACGAAGTTGGTAGCTGGTTTTACGATAATCTTTACAAAGATTCATAATATCTAGCGCCTGTTTGTATTGTGGAGTATTAATTTGATTTGAAAGATTAACTCCATCCTTGAGTTGTTCTGCAGAATAGTTTTTTATAAAGATACCTTGAATGAAAAGATCATACGCACCATTTTTTAAACCTTTTATTTGTAAAATTTCTTTATTGAAGTCGTTTTCAAAAGGAACCAAAGACAGGGCCTTGTCTATCTCTTTATTTGTTGGGAATGGTAAGCTATTTTGCACACAATTAAAAGAAATATCATCGCTAGAAAATTCAAAATTGTTGATTATACAATTTTTTGTTTCTGTAAAATTATCTTGATTAAGATCAATTGAAATTTTCGATACTATGCTAGGGGATTCAATCGTAGAAATGATTTCATAAAACATAACAAAATGTCCTGTTGATTCTGGGTGTACTCGGTCCTTACCAACAATCGTAAACAATGAATTGTTTTGTAGTTCTCGCTCCATAATATGTTTCATGGAAGAATTTAAATCAATCACTATTGAATTATTTTGTTTTGCAATTTTTTTGAGATGATTTGAGCATTCTATGAGTGCATCATTACAGCCCATATTATTTTCGCGCTTAATTTTTGAATATTGGTCGTAAATTGACGGGGTAAGATAGATTGGAGATGTTTCTGACGCTTCAAATTTTTTGTCTAAAATGTCTATGTTTCGTTTGTATTCATCCAAAGCTTTTTTTCTGTTTTGCACAATTTCATTGGAAGCTTCGCCTTCAAAATAAAGTGTTCGTATCACATCATTCATTCCAGTCATTAAAAAAACATGGCTTGGATTGTGTATAAACACGTCTTTATCTAACCTATAAATCATCCCTTCAGCATTGTCTCCTGAGATACCACAGTTTAAAAAGGTGAGTTTAAGATTTGGATAACGCGTTGCATAGAACAGCTGAAGAAATTCATGAAACTGTCCACCATGAGTGATACTATCGCCTAAAAAGCATACAGTATCTCCACTTTCAAAAATTTTTGAGGCTTCTTCTTGTGCATTCAGCTCCTGAAAACTTAAGAAGGCATAAGTTAGTACACAAAAGAATATTAAAAAACGCCTCATAAATATCTTTTTAATCTTTGATGATTAGCTTTAAAGTTTTGTTATCTATTTTTACAAAATATAGGCCATTGTCAAGTTGATCCAAATTAATCGGAAGACCGTCATACTTACTTATAAAAACTCTAACACCCGTAATTGAATAGATAGAAATTACACTATCCATTTTTGCATTTACGATATTAAGTTGTGATGACGTTGGGTTGGGGTATAACTTCAATTTTTGAGTTGTAACTTCACTTGTATTAATACCCAATAATGACGAATCATACGACTCTACATTTAAAACTAAAGAACTCAAATGCCCATCCGAATCATCAAATGTGATTGAAACAGTATTGTTTTCTTGGATTATGCCGATGGGAACTGGAATTTCTATAGTTCCAAAAAAATCGTTTCTTTCAATTTGGTCATATCCTTTCCAGTTGCTTGGTACGTTAATTGAGACACCATTTACAATAATATTGGGGGATTTAGAGCGATCATGTTTTCGCCCAATACTCATTGCAAGCATGGCATATCCAGAATTTCCCACTAAATCAACATTATTAAAATTGTAATTAATTGGATTATTAGCTTGAATGGCTTGCAAATAAGTTGTGCTATAGTATCGCTTAGATTGAATTAGGTTATCAAATGTGATCGGTTCAGAAAAGGTATATTCCAACACCACAGTTTCGTTTTTTTTAAGACCATATGTTTCCAATAGTTCAGAAGAAGTTTGAATTGTATAGTCTGAATCAGTATCAGGGTGAATAATTAAAGATTTAATTATTAATTCGGAAATACTAGGAAGATTGCCATTTAAGTTTAAATTAATGGGCTGGTCAAAATCATCTAAGTTGTTTAGGGCCACATATAATTTATTGCCATCCAAAAATGACTGAACAAGGACGTCCATGTTGTCTGTGCGAATCAAAATCCTATCACCAGAAACATCCTTCCACAAATCATAAAAATGAATTCTCTCGGTATATTCCCAACCCGTAACTTCATCCAAGGGAACACCAATAGGGATTGGCTTATATAACACAGCTTTGTAGGGCATATAATTATTTTCTTCAGTGATATGCCATGTAGATTTCCCAGTAGTAAATGGAATTGCAATTTCCATTCGATCTGTTCTTTCCAAAAGTCCAAAAAGTATCGAGTTTTGAGAACGTATGGATTGAACATTCATGATATCATTATATTCTCCATTTTCAATACCTCCAAACTCTGTAATGGCATGCGGTTTAATAATTCCCCACTTAACATAACTATAGGTTTCAATTAAATCTAAAATGGCCTCCATATTACTACCAGATCTTCGTGTTTCTTGCCCAATCTGATTAATTCCGTCATAAATGTGCGTTGAAAAAACATCAATGTCTTGGCCAGCTTCATCCATGAACATTTTCATATTTTGATTCCAAATAGAAAAATCATTCTTTTCAAATGATAGAAATGCTGCTGAGTAACCTAGTACTTTCATATTATCTAACTCTGGAGCAGCATGAATTTTTTGTGCAACATACTTGAAAAATTGAGTCATTTCTAATTTCACCCTAGCCTCTGCAACAGGATCAAAATCTGGTTCGTCATAAAAATCTCTTGCATTTACAAAAGGCTCGTTCATAGGTTCGTAATATTCTGGCCTTAAATAGGTATCCACATAATTCTTAAAATATTCAACAGTCCAATCAGCAAACAGTATTGGGTCAAGCCCTTCCTCATAGACATTATAGGGATGATCGGTGGCCACATATCTTCTAACTTCACGCAATTCTGTATCTCCAGAAAGTGGGGGTGGGTAGTTGCCAACTCCTTCTTCTCCTGTAATTTGTATGGCAGCTGATCCTGGCGACCAAAATTGTCGTCCACTTTGGCTCACATTATAATCTGTGTAAAAATCAGGCTCTACATCACCAGGCCCTGAATGAATATTAAAATATTTACTACGATCTAAAGTTGAAACCTCTCCAATCATTCGTTTGATTTTTGGAAAGATATCAATGTTGGTGGACATGCTAACTTTCTTAACATTGATTGATGATAGGGCGTTCCCTAATTTAAAAGATTGCGCATGGAAATACCCAAACATATTGGATGTTGCTGCATCATAAACTTGATTGTCTATCCCATTATAACTCCCAAGACTTGAAAAAGTTCCGTCAGTTACATTAACAAGTCTAGCAGAAATTATAGAGGAACTTGCGTTTTCCCCCAAGGTAAGTGTGACTATAACCGACAAATCATCTGATATTCCATTAGAACCCTGACAATCAGAAAGGGGCAGAGACGTTTCTATGCTCAATGGCGCTGTGTTGTTATTGTTTCTGAGCTGAAGAGAGCCACCAGGATTATCCTCGTTATCTGCTGTTGTAGAGAGAAATACTCCAGCAGTCATAGGGGTAGAGCTTCCAACATCACTTGAGGCACTAAAACCAATTTTTATTAATGGATTGTTTTGAGCAAGAAGATCTCCAGTAAAATTTAAATCCACTCTAAAGGAAATTTTATCCCCAACTCCAGACAAAGAAAATCCTTGCTCCCAAGCTGCTCTTTTCCACTCGCCAGATGTTGTAACTAATCCTTGGGTGGCATCAACCATCCAAGTTGATGTTTGAAAATTAGCATCCCAATTGGGTTGATTGTAAAGAGCGCCATTTGTGAAACCCTCTTCAGTTGTGAAATTCACAACATTTTGGCTATTAGCACAATTGAGGCTAAAAGCAAGGACGATTGAAAGAATATTGTAATATCTTATTTTCATCGAGTTTTTACTAGTTCATTATTTTTTCCACATCTAAAATTAGCGAGCTTAAATGGCCACCAGTATCTGGGAAAGAGATTTTAACAGAATTGTTTTTCGAAATAAAATCCATAGGTACAGGAATCTCTATAGCCCCAAAGAATTTTTTTCTGTTGGCCTGATCATATCCTTTCCAGTTCAAAGGGACTTCAACTTTATTGTCATTAACAAAAACTTCAGGAGTTTTCGATAAATCATGCCCTCGGCCTATACTCATACTCAGTTTTGAAAACCCTACTCCAAGCTCGACATCATTAAATTCAAATATCAACTCTTTTTGAGCTTCGATAGGGACTAAGTAATTGGTGCTGTAATAACGGCTAGATTTTATTTGGTTATTAAAATCAATACTATTTTTTAAATTGAATTGCAGCACAATAGTTTCTGCAGGATCTATTGAAAAAATATCAGGAATATTACTAATGGTTTGTTCATAATAACGAGGAAAATCATCAGCATATACAGTTAATGATTTCACAAATAAATCATTGAGATTTGATTTTATTGTGCTAACATCTAAGGCTACTTGTTGTGCAGCATCATCCAAGTTATTTAGTGCTACATATAATTTCTTATCATCCAAAAAAGCTTGGACTTGAATATCTGGATTTGATGTTGAAACAAAAACTCTTTTACCTTTAACAGCTTTCCATAACTCATAAAATTGAATCCGATTAGTATATACCCACCCTGTAATTTGATTCTTTGGTACACCCATATTTTCTGCACGCCATAGAACGGCTTTATATGGTAAATAATTATTTGCTTTAGTAATGTGCCAAGTGGCATTATCTGTTGTGAAGGGTATAGAAATTTCTAAGCGATCCTCCCGATCCAACAAACCAAAAATCATAGCGTTTTGGGATCGAATCGATTGCATGTTTCGGATTAAGGAAAATTCAGAAACCTCGATTCCACCATATTCTGTAATCGCATGTGGTTTGATAAATCCCCAACGCTGATGACTGTAAGTTTCAATGAGATCCATGATGGCTTCGTTGTTACTTCCTGAGCGTTTGTTTTCTTGTCCCACTTGGTTTACTCCATCGTATAGATGGTAGGAAATTGCATCAAGTTCATCTCCAGCGATGTCCAAAAAAAGACCCATATTGGTTTCCCAGTTTTTAAAATCTTTTAATTCAAAAGATGGCCATGCAGCGCTGTAGCCCATTACTTTAATATTTTTTAAAGCAGGATCTGCATGAATCTTTTCTGCAAGTGCCCTAAAAAGTTTAGACATTTCTGTTTTAACCCGTAATTCTGCAACAGGATCCCAATCTTTTTCTTCATAAAAATCTTTGGCATGAACAAAAGGCTCATTCATTGGCTCATACCATAATGGTCTGTTATTTTCCTTAACATTTTTAAAATATTCGACTGCCCAGTCTGAAACCGCATCTAAGTCCATTCCCTCTTTGTATAAATTTCTTGGGTGTTCAGTGCCTACGTATCGACTTACCGGCTTAAGTTTATCTTCTTTTTTATTATTGGATTTTGGATAAATTCCAACTTCTCCCATCAATTTTTTAGCATCTATTCCAGGGCCATAAAATCCTCTTCCAGATTGTTCAACATTATATTCTTTATAAAACGATTCGAGTAATGGAGAGTTTCCAGGAGCATGAATATTAAAATATTTTGTGCGATCTAGCTCTGATGTATTACCAATAAATTTTTGCACGGAGGGTTCAACCAATACTACATTGACTTGAGCACTGATGCCCTTGCATATAATAAGTGAGAGTGCAACTGTAAAAATTTTAAATTTTAAAGTCTTTGACAAATTTTTATATATTAGTTTACTTCATAAATTTTTATATCATCGATGTATATGACACCAATTTTCTGAAACCTAAAAGAAAAGAAATATTGACCAGATACAGCGGGACTCCATATTTTTACGGCCTCCTTGTTAACCGTAACCCATTCACCTCTGGGTAAACTAGCTACAGATGTCCAAAAACCTTCTCCTGCCCATTGGCCAGATTTAAAGACTTCAGGAAATATATTGGTATCTGTATAATTGTTGTCAATCCATACTTTAAATTCAATAGTATAACTTTTTTCGCTATCCAAATCAAATAAAGACCCTGATGCATTACTAAATGCTCTACATCTATTGTTGGTAGTAGCTTCCATTTTCATACTGTATTGGCCAGTAGCAGAATTATCTGATACGTAAGTAATAGTTCCTTGATTATCCCAATCCCATGCTGTGGGATTTTCCCATCCAATACCACCATCTTCAAATCCATATATGCATGGGTCATTAATATTAATAGGTCCTATATTTTCAGTAACATTGATATAGTTTTGTAAACGAAGCGTGTCTGCAATGCCCTCTGGATATTGTCTCCAAGAAATTAGTTCCACATCGTAGGTGCCAATAGTTGGGTAGGTTACCGAAATGGTACTCACATCATCATCTTCTTCAATACTTATTCCCCCAGCTGATGAGGGGTCACCACCAGGCAGTGTCCATTTTCGTCTGTTTGGATTACCTAAAGAGACGTCTTGAAATGTAATGGTGCCGCCTTCAAAAATTGTTATTTGTGTTGGCGTTTCTTCATAAAAACAACCATCAAGAACATCAAAATTCGTTTGGACATAATCCAAAACAGTAACATTGAAAGTAGTGTCCAATTCTACAGCAGAGTTTATAAATTCATCTTTCAAATTCACTTCAAACTGACCAGGTTCGTCAAACTGTACTTGAATAAGCTCAATTTGAGAGGGGTCTCTTCCATCAAGATTAATTATAGAAGCTGATTCTGGAATGGTCCATGTTCTATGAGTTACTCCTTTTGATAGATCCGCAAACGAAGCAAAATCGCCCCTTTGAATTCTTTTATCGCCGGAAGTGGCTAATGCGTCCGAAAAATTATTATATTCAGGAATCGCATCGTCTTTTTGACAAGCAATGATTGCTATAATAATCAAACCTAAAATTGATATCTTCTTGCAATTTTTTATCATAATATTTTATTTTAATGTCTTTGTTGTAAAAGAAATATTTTTAGTTGAAAAGATCTGGATTCGAGTTCTGTTCTGTCGATGGAATTGGAAAATAATTATGAGCTGCTGGCTGATATGAACTAGCTGCGTCTTGAAATTCTTTGATTATGCAAGGTGGCTGATCTTCACCGCCACAGTTTGGTGGTTCTAGATGATTATGTATATTAGGATCATATTCAAACAGGTTTTTCTGAATCAAAACGTAGCGTTTTGAAGCTATTCGATCATATTGCTCTTGTACTTTATCCCATCGTGTTAAATCTTCCCATCTCGTATCATGACCTTCAAACATGAGTTCCAACGGCCTTTCTACCCACATAATATGCTCCATTAGACTTTCTGAGTTATAATCGGCGGAATTTAGTAAAACAACTCCAGCTCTTTGCCTTACAGCATTCACTTGTTCAAGAGCTTCATTGTAGGATTCATCTAACATAAGCAAACATTCAGCATATAAAAGTTTAATATCTGCCAGTCTGATGGCTCTTTCATTAATCCCAGAAATAGATTGATCGCTTTCTGTGAAAAGCGTCCAATTTTGGAATTTTTTCACATATGATGCCTCAAAGTTATTATACCCTCCGCCTAGGTTTGATGCTCTTTGGTATAGAGTGGTATTATCGTCATCTGCAATGGCTATTGACATAGAAGCTCTGATGGAATAGTTAGCATTTCCATTTCTATTGGCATTGATTGGATTGTTGGGGTCCATAACATCATTTTTAAATAACATCGTCATGTAATAGGATGGCATAATAGTTCTATACCCTCCACCCTCAACTGGTGCTAATGTTCTAGCTCGTGATGTAGCTTCTGAGCCCAGTGGTCCATCCGCTGCGCCATTAGATGTTCCTGTACTAAGTTCTGTAGAAAATGCGACTTCAAAAATAGATTCGCTGTTCATTTCATGATCTTCATCAAAATTATCTCCAATATTTGGTGTTAAGCTGTATAGATTACTATCTAAGATTTCTTTGAATTTATTTCTTGCAACTCCGTAGTCATGCTCATTAATATGCAACTTGCCAAGCATGGCAGTCGCTGCGCCCCATGTAGCTCGTCCCAAATCTTGATTATTTTGGTATTGTTGAGGCAAGTTGTTATAAGCGAATTCTAAATCGGATAGAATCAAATTATAAACATCTTCTGCGGGTGATGGTGATTTATAAAAATCTTCACTAGATTCAGGAACAGTGGTGTGTATGATTACACTTCCATCATTATATCCCCTGTACAGAGAATAGTAAAAAAAGCCTCTTAAGAATCTTGCTTCAGCTTCTATTTGATTTCTATTTTGTGTCGATAAATCTAAATTTTCAAGCACCTGATTTGCTCGAAATATACCAATGTAACAATCGCGCCATCGTTTTTTAACGATATCTGAGTTTTCGTTAAATGCTAATTTATTCAGCCCAATGGCATTGGCATTCCAATTGTTGGGTCTTCCTGTGTCTGACCTTACGGGATGTTGAGTGGCAGATGATCCACCAAAAAGGCCGTCAAGTTGCAATGCAGCATAAGTGGCTACCAATCCTTGTTGGAGGTCACTTTCAGAATTCCAGAAATAATCTAGACTCAGATTATTGGGATTTTCTACAGTGAGGATATCATCGCTACAACTGAAAATTAGAGACATTGAAGTCATTACTACTATAATTGATTTTTTTAGTTTCATTTTTTTAGTTTTTAAAAAATTAAAATGTAATAGAGATACCAGCGCTATAATTTGCAGTAACTGGATAGTTTCCTCTATCTAAGCCTCCATTAAATGGATTGCTGCTTCCAACTTCAGGGTCAAACCCTGAGTATTTGGTCCACGTAATCGGGTTTTGAGCGTTGACATAGAACCTAAAGTTTTCAACGCCTATTTTATCCAATAATTTATCATTCAGTGAGTAACCAAGAATTATATTACGAACTCTAATGAACGACCCATCCTCAAGAAAATAATCCGTTGAGGTTTGAACATTGGGGTGTTCTATGTTTGAACGTGGTGTGGGTATATTGGATGTAGGGTTTTCATCGGTCCAACTGTACACCAAATCTCTATGTCGTTTTGTGCTGTAGGCATATTGTTTTTGACCATTGTAAATAGTGTTGCCACTGACTGCATAGAATTGTACAGAAAAATCAAAATTTCTGTAATTAGCGTCTATGTTTAACCCTACTTCGAAATCTGGTTGATAAGACCCTTTGTAAACCTTATCATTGTTATTTAATTCTCCATTACCATCTGTATCTACATACTTTAAGTCTCCTTTTTGTGCATTTGGCTCTAGGAGTTGATAGGCTGCCAGTTCTTCATCTGTTTTAATGGTGCCATTGGTTTCATAAACTTTAAAGGCGCCAACGGGCAAGCCTGCTTCCAGAACAGCCACAGGCTCTGTTTGATTGACTCTTATGATATTTGGATAACCATCAAAAATAACCTCACCATCTCTGGAAAGTTTTACAACTTTATTTTTATTTTTTGTAAAATTTGCACTAAACTTAGTCAATACTGGTCCAAATTCATGGTTGTAAAACGCATTGATTTCAATACCTCTGTTTCTTAAATCCCCAATATTGGTTAAAAAACGATCAAAGGTTTCTCCATTCACAGGAGTTGAACCTGCCGAAATTGGTGTAACAAAAGCATACAACATATCTTTCTTGTCTTGTTCGTACAGATCGATTTCAAGACCTGCTTTACCCCCTTTAAAAGTTAAATCCAATCCAATATTTTTACTAATGTTTGTTTCCCATTTCAAATTAGAATCTATAAATCCAGGTTGTGTAAATCCAGATATCAAGTTGGGGGAGAATTGGTCACCACCAAAGATGTAATCCACATTTGCAATAGCAACATTACTAAAGCTATATGGAGGAATTCTATCACTTCCTGTAGTGCCGTATCCAATACGTAATTTCGCCGTAGAGATGGTATTTTTTAAATTTTTAAAGAAAGATTCGTTAGAGAAATTCCATCCCGCAGAAACAGAAGGGAAGGTTCCGTATTTTTGGCTGCCAAAATTACTTGAACCATCTCGTCGCACAACAAGACTTAAAAGGTACTTCCAGTTGTAATTATAATTGATTCTACCCAAGTAAGATACACTCTCGGTTTTGTTTATGGTTTGTGTCCCAATAATAGGCTCACCATTTCCTAAAACAGGTGTTAGATTACTGGAGATATTATTGGCACCCGTTCGATAAAACTCATAGCTAGAGGATTCATAAGTATTGCCAATTAAAAATTTCAGATGATGTTTTTTAAAACTTCTACTATAATTAAGTGTGAATTCATTAATACTTCTCGAACTTGTCGCATCACCCAATCTAAGTTGAGCATTTAAGTTACTGGCGCCAAGATTAATTTCTCCTAATCCGTTAAAAACCTCAAAACTAGGTTGAAAAAAGCGATCTTTCTTGTTATAATAAGATCTGCCGATATTGGCCCTAGCGGTTAGCCCTTCAATGATTTCGTATCCAAGCTGTATATTTCCATTGAAGTTATTTATTTTATTAGAACTTTCTTGCTTAAGCTTTCCTGCAAAATTTGAAATTCTCTGTGTATTTTGACCATCATTTTCTAAGTTGGTTTGAAAAATATCAGAAGTAATATCAAAAGATGCCCTGTAGGGAGGTAGCCTTATGGCGTCATAAATAATGCCATAGGGCTCACGCGTTTGTTCGCTAAAATTTACACTTAAATTGGCTTGTGCCGTAAATTTACCATTTTTAAAACCCGTGTTGCTTCTTAAAGAGTGTTTTTTGTAATCTGAATTAATGAGTGATCCTGTTTGATTAAAAAATGTACCAACAACGCTGTATGTTAATCCATTTTTTCCACCACTAACATTTAGAGAGTGATTTTGAATAGGAGCTTCATCCACTTGAAGTAGAGTCATCCAATCTGTGTTGTATTCCAAGCCATCTGGGTTTTGATCCAAAGGATTGAAGTTTATGTCATCATATCGGTATAGGATATCATTGATGTAAAGAGCATCTAGGGTGTTCGCTAGTGGAATACCTGATGTAATGTTTTGGACACCGTAGTAAGAATCAAAACTCACTTTCATTTGGCCCTCTTTCCCTTTTTTAGTGGTAATTAGAATCACACCACCAGATGCTCTAGAGCCATAAATAGCTGCAGAAGCACCATCTTTTAAAACTTCAATGGATTCAATTTCTTGTGGTGTAATGTTTGGATTTTCAATGTACGTCACTCCGTCAACAACATACAAGGGGCCTGAGCCTCCATCTTGAAAAGAGGTAATCCCTCGAATAGTAATTGTAGCATTTTCACCGGGTGCAGCATTCCCTTGACGAACACTAACTCCTGCCATTCTTCCTTGAATTGCACTAGCAAAATCGGAAGATTGTGTTTTCAATAAATCTTTAGATTTGACTGAAGATACTGCCCCCGTTAATTCTCGCTTTTTGACAGTACCGTATCCTACTACAACGATTTCGTCTAAGCCTGTAAGGTTTTCTTTCATCAAAATGTTGTGTATTGGTTCAGTTACAGTAAGTTCTACTTCTTCTAAACCAACATAGCTAAATACTAAAATAGTCTCCATGGCAGCATCAATTGTATAGAACCCGTCAAAATCTGTCGTAGTACCAATGGATGTCCCTTTTATGATTACTGTAACGCCAGGGATTGGCTGACCACTTTCTTCGCTTAGCACCGTCCCCTTGACACCTAGGGTTTGACTGGAAACTTTAAAACTTAATAGAAGAATACACATAAATAGAATATGCTTAAAAGCCATGTAATGTTTATTTAATTTGAAATTATTTTTATCTATCATCAAAGTTAAAATTTAATAAGTTTAATATTTTTCTAAAATTAATATAACTATTTATTTCTCTTTTACTCAAATGTGTTAAAATACATCACATATGTTAAACATATACTAATGATAAATATATTTATTTGTAAGTTTAGATTTTAATTCTAAAATTGAATTATGTATTATGAGATACTTATATAAAGTTGGGCTGCTATTTTTAATTTTATCTTTATCCTCTAGCGTTGTATTTAATGAGGAACTAATTTTTAAGAATTTCAATTCAGCAGATGGTTTATCACAACATGACGTAAATTGTATTATTCAAGATAAGGATGGATTCATGTGGTTTGGAACTAATGATGGTCTTAACAAATATGATGGATATAATTTCAAGGTTTTTAAACCCTCAAAAAATACTAGCTCTAGTATCTCAGGTAGAATCATCCAGAAAATTGAGTCAGATTATTATGGCAACCTTTGGATTGCCTCTTTGGATGGTGGATTGAATTATTATAACTTAGAAAAAGAAATCTTTTTTAACTTTAGTAAAAAACTAAGTCAATTTGGAAATTATGTTAATGATGTATCGATATCCGATGATGGAATTTTATGGGTTCAGTTTAAGCAAAAAACATGCTATGCTGTTCTTAAAGAAAATGTTGATGAAATGGAATTTCACGTTCTTTTGTCTGAAGATGTAGAAAAGCCAGTTGAAAAATTGGGGAATAGAATTTTGATAAAACAGAATGATGTATTTTTTTTAAGTAATCAAGTTTTATATTTATTAAATTACAAAATAATTGACGGTCAAATCAAAGCTCTTGATTTTACACCAACTAAAAGTACAAATTTCATTTCTCAACTTTCAGCACCCAATGGTACAGGCTGGGAACTTTATAATGATAAAATTATTTACAAAGACAATAGTAAATTAATCTTCACAAAAAACATAAATAATTTATCAAATCGTTTTGGCGTTTTGGATCGCAATAATAATTTGTGGTGTGTAATTGATGAAAAGCTTTCTAATGTTTCCAAAAATGGAGAGGCTCTTATTGTAAAGACTATTGATTTTGAAAAATTGGAATTTATAGGACTTAAAAATAATTCCATCAATTGTTTGTTCGTTGACAGGACGGGTAATTTATGGGTTGGTTCTAATGGGGGTGGTATTTATAAAAAAACGAATAGTGACTATCAATTTAATCATTTTAGAAAAAATAATCGTGAAGGTAGTTTAAGTAGTAATAAAATTAGAAGTTTACATGAGGATCAGTTTGGGAATTTATGGGTTGGTACAGAGCTTGGAGGTTTAAATTTCTTATCAAATTCAACCTCCAATTATAATTCCTTTGAGTCCTTTACTTTATCTAAAAACGAAAATGGCTTAACATCTAACAATATTTTTTCAATTTCTGAAAATATCATTGATAAAAACCACTCTATTTTGTGGTTTTCGACTGAAAATGGTGGATTGAATAAATTGGTTATTAAAAAAAATGATTCATCAAAAGATTTCAAGTTTGAAAAATTTAACAAGCCTGTTGATGATGGTACTAATGTAAAAACTTTAGCTATTCATTCAATATTTAGTGAGGGTAAAAACAGGTTATGGATTGGATACTATGGGTCGGGCCTAGGTTTAGTAGAGTGGAATTCACCTGAAAGCAAGCCGTACTTTTCATTTATAAATCCTGCTGATCAAAAAGCTCAATTTACAGGAAAAATTATTAGGGATATATTTAGAGATACTAGTGGAGTACTTTGGATTACTACAAATAATGGGTTAAATAAATTAATTGAAAACAGTACTGATATTACTAAAAGTTATTTTAAATCTTACAGGTTTGACTCATCTAATGACAATAGTATTGGAAGCGATTATACCTTACAAATTTTTGAGAGTGCAAATAAAACCTTGTGGATTGGTACCATCGGCGGGGGGCTTAACAAATTAATTAGGAATAAAGAGCGAAGTGTCATTGGTTTTAAACGATACAACACCCAAAACAAGCAATTCCCTAATGATGTTATTAACTCTATACAAGAGGATGACAATGGTTTTTTGTGGGTAGGGACTAATACAGGCTTGGTTAGGTTTGATCCAAAAGAAGAAAGCTTTGAGACTTATTCAACAAATGAGCTTCAAAATCCTGAGATGAGTGAAATTTCAGCATTGAAAAGAAAAAATGGAGAATTAGTTTTTGGTGGGGTAAATGGAATCAATGTATTTACTTCAAAATCTAACAAAAAAAGTAATATTCCTCCACGTATTTTA